>Ga0209296_1000213_pt1 | contig 51804 bp, 59 predicted proteins | sample S_130206_EF_Meta_FD_187319 | JGI IMG/M metagenome (GOLD analysis project Ga0209296, IMG submission 187319) | Freshwater microbial communities from Lake Simoncouche, Canada to study carbon cycling - S_130206_EF_MetaG (SPAdes) (version 2) | ecosystem: Environmental > Aquatic > Freshwater > Lake ...
CTTGCGGATACCTCGTCCAATGCTTTGAATAACCCGCACAAAGCTCTTTCCTGGTTCCACCAACACAAGGTTAAAAATCCTAGGTATATTGATACCCACCGCAGCCACACCATAGGTAGCCACAATGATCTTGCCATCGGCCACAGCCACTTCGTCGTATTCATCTTGTCTGTCCTTTGCTTTGGTTGCCCCCGATACCATCACGGCACCGTCGCCTAGCCTCTCTATGATACCTTGTCCGGCGGCAATACGATCTACCAACACAAGAGTGTTGCCGGTCTCATTGACTTGCCGGATCAAATTGGCAATGGTATCTAGCCTGTCGGGTTCTTCCAACAAGTATTTTAGCTCGCTTTGATAATTGGTAAACTCAGCATGGTCCACCAACTGCACAATGTTCACATGACATTGTGCCAATACGCCCTGGCTTTGTAATTCGCTGGCACTGAGCTTGCCGATCACTGGACCAAGGCTACACTTGAGTGCCTGCGATTCAAATGGTTCCTTGGGTATGGTTCCTGTGAGTCCCCAGCGCAGGGGGATACGACTCATGACTCCTGTGAGCAAGGTTTTTAAGGCATCGGCCTTGGCCATGTGTACCTCATCCACAATCACGCACACCACATCTTGTAAAAACTCACCAATGGTAACATCACCTACTGAATTTTTTGTATTCTTCAGCAGGATATTTAGACTTTGCCAGGTACAGATAGTGTGCGTGCGGCCCCACTCTTTGCGGTCGCCAAAATACACACCCACATCCTGTTGCATGTTCACGTAGTCTTTTTCTGTTTGTGTTACTAGACTCTTGTTGGGCACAATCACAATGGTACGGCCATATGGTGCCACAGCATTGCTGAGTGCGGCTGTGATCACTGTCTTGCCAGCACCGGTGGCGATCTCTTGTATGCACTGTGGATTGACCAAGAAATTATTGATAATCTCAACCTGATAATCACGCAACTGCATGGGCTGACCTTCCATGGGATGACCTGGGCCCCACACAATATGACCAAATGTGTTTTCGTTTACTTGTTGGAATTCAAATGTGGTACTGTAGTCTCTTTGATCATCCAAGTCAATATCATAATTGAACTTTTCCAAGATAGGAATGATATCAGGCAGTAGATTTATATAGGTACTACCGCCTAGCTGAAAATAACTAACCTTGCCGTCCCAGCGGCCCAGTCTCACTGCTGGCAGGTATCTGGCGCCAGGTACATCATACTTGAAAGCATTGACTAGAGCACGTCTAGCATCCAACTCAAGACCTTCTATCTTGATATTGACTTCGTCTCGAATTATGATTGTGGCTGTTCGCATGTGCTTTTACATACCAGCTTGAAGAAGTAACCAGTTGCGGTAAAGATTTTGTCTGGACCGGTCCACCTGGATCGACAAAACCGATTCGAGTTCTTGTATGGCACGACCTTTGTGGATAGATTCCAATGGTATTACTTTGTCTGTGTGTTGCCGGACCATGTTAGAATAATGCATGAGGATTTGGGCATAATCTTTTACGGTGGCCGCACCACATGCCTGTTGCATTTCTTGCCAGACATGTGGTCTGTGTAAGTTTTTGAATCTGGTTGCGGCCCACAAGGCCACTTTGGGATCTTCCACAGTGATCGAAATAAAGTCGTGTTTTCTTTTTATATGATAGTCCAAATCATGACTGGGTATACTTTTGTATTGCTCAGAGATTTGTTGTATGTAGACATCTTTTTCTTCGTCATTGGCAAAGGTCAGTGGTTTTTTTAATCGTTGGCGTTGCTTGTTATGCATCACTGCTTTTGAATAAAATGTTGAATCACGGTTGTCGATCATGGCCGTGATCAAATCTCCACAAGAGCCTCCAGCATAACAAATAATTTTTAAATCACGGGTGTCCATGATTTTCCTTTGTAAACAAACCAGAATTTCAAATTCCCATTGGTGGTATCTGGATTTTCTAACATGTCATAATAACCGTTGTCATCTGGCGCCTTCTTTTTAAAATTAACGTCGTGCCAGACCAATGTGAGTCCGCATACAGATTCAAGACGTTTTGCCCAGGACAAGAAAAACATTTCCATGTCTGTGGTCAATCTATTTAAGCCTGTAATTTGTGTGTCTCTGAAACTGTAAAAAAATCTGCATCCAGGATTCATTGCTGCGGTATATGCTTGGCAATGCCCTGTTACGTTTTCAATCTCGGTCCAGATGTCTGCACGATTATTGATCACTGCAAAGTTGTCGGCCCGAAACGGAAGTTCTGTCAATTGATTTCTGTGTTCACAGATGTGTGCGTTGGGATAAAATGTTTTGACCACTGGATGCATTTCTACTACCTCTATTTCAGGAAAAATATCCTGGAGGTAATAGCCAGCACTGGCAAAAAATACTGTGGTTCCTTCCTGGCAATTTTTAAGAACGGAATAATCATAGGTATCCATCACTGCCTGCTTGGGATTTTTTCTATTGATCAACCAATATTGATGTTTTAATCTGCCCAGGCGATATCGTATGTACTGTGTCTTCCAGTCAGCCTTGAACTGGCTTTGATCAAAACTTTCAATGATGTCCATCATACAACTTTCTTATAAAGTAATGACGATCTGGAATTGCCCAAGTAAAGTGACGGCCATAATCCACGTAGTCCAAACTCAAATCAACAACATCATAGCCTGGAAGATTTTTCTTTAACCATTGTGTGATGGCCACGGTAAACTTTGGATCAAGAGTGATGTCATGATAGCTGTTGTCTAGGTTGATGTAATGACGATTCAAACACAGATAAAGATTGGGGCATTTTTCAAGTTGTTTTTTGATCTGTTCGATCATGGCCGGACAAGGAAATCTACTAAATTTTTGGTCAGTTATAACTACCAAATCGGCTTCTTGACTTCGGGACACACGAGTGATTTGAAAATTTCCAAACAGATCTGTGTCAATTTTGAATCGTACTTTTCGGAATCCATTGAGCACAATAAAGTCCTCAATTTGTTTTTCTCGTCTGAGTTTGCCAGGAGAATCTACAAAAAAATTCCGTTGCAATCGATTAAAAATCCTAGACCATTTATAAAGTCCACGAGGATTTTCTACTATGATTTGTTTTTTTGCCTTAGATAAATTCATACATTATGATAACATATTTAATACACAATGTCAAAAAAACAGGCACCTAAGTGCCTGTTGTAAAATGGACAGCGTTGCCGCTGTCCAGGAGCTACCGATTAACTGTTCTTCATACAAGTTGTAGCAGCCAGGGCCTTCCAGTTGGTGTCACTGACCTTGGTCAAGTCCGCGATCTTCAAGGCCATACGCAAGCTCATCTCACGCAAGCGGTCCTTGTTCTCGTCCATGAAGTTGAGAATCTCTTCGCCCTTTTCCGGCGAGAATTCATAGTCATTGAACAACTGTCCTTGGCGGAAGATCTGTTTGATACGCAAGAACTTGTCACGCATGGTGTTGAGTGTGAGATCCAGGAAGTGGCAACGACTCTGTAAGGCCTCCAAATGGTCCTTCATTTTCTTGCTGGTCAGGTTGTCAAACTTCAAATTGGTGATGAAAATACAGCCACCTTTGAAGTCAAAGCAATCAGGCACACCTTCTCTGCGCAACATGGCCGAATCCGAGTTCCAGTAAATCCTACGCTTCTTGCCTGAGTCCAAGGCGGCCTTGAGGATGTTCAAGCTCAAGTCATCTTGGAACACTGAATCACAGTCGTCAAACACCAGGACGTTGTTGGGATCACTATGTTTGTACAATGTGCAGTAGAGACCAATGGGAGTCATGGCACCTTTGATTACTTCATACTTGATCTTTCTACCAGTGATGCGTTCAAACAGGCCAGACTTCTCCAGTTCATACTCTACACCGTAGCTCTTGCCCACGCCAGGAGGGCCTACTACGATCATGGCTCGCACATCACCTGCGATGGTGGCACGGGTCATTTCTTGCAGGATTTCAAATCTCTGACCAATACGATCCATGACTTCGTCATCGGTTTCTACCGGAGCCTGAGCAGTTACAGGGCGATCAGTGATCACTGACTCGGTAGTAAACTCTACATCTTCGATCGTGTTTACTTTGATGCGAACTACTTCTGGCACTTCGGGTCCAAAAAATCCATCTGCTTTCACGGTAACATAGCCTCCTTTGGCACCAGTTTGAAAACCCTTGACCAAATTAAAGATCATACCGTTCACGGGTTGATTGCGATACGATCCGTTTTTGACGAGAATAGTTGACATACATCTAGCTCCTTCTTTGATTGTTTTAATAATACTATTATAGCAAATCGGTTATTTCTTGTCAACCATGCGTTTCAGCGAGTCTTCATAGCGTATTTGTGCTAAAAAAACGGTGTAGATAAGAAAAATGCAAGACGTGATACCCAACCCAATCACGATCATGGGAACCATGTTGGCTGTGACGACTGTGCTTAAAAAATGGAAAAATGCGGTAACTGCCACAACAATGGCCATCATGCCTGCGGTCATTGCTACTGCTCTTAAATGTTGATTCATAAGTTGCCTTTCTTGAAAAGTGTTGTCTAAAAACTACATTATGTTACTATTATACGAAATGATTTCTTTTTGGTCAACCATAAAAAAACCCTACATGTAGTAGGGTTTTTACAGTTTTGTACAGTTACAATAGGCCAGCCTCGATGTTGAGTGTGGCTGCAAATGTTCTGCCAACAGCCAATGGCAAAGTCCAGTAACCAGCTGGTTCTGGAGGACATACTAGAGATGGTGACGGATTGCCATCTAAACTGAAATCTGATGCCGCCAGCAAATTCGGAATTTTTCCATCACTATCAAATTCAAATCCTTGAGCGCCGCTGGACACATTGTTAATGAGCGGCACATAGTTAATAGACATTTTCTCAAGCAAAATACCACCGCCGGAATTCACGGTAATTTCTATAGGCATAGTTCCTTGAAATTCCAGTGGCACTTCCATGGAAAACAATATTTCTGACTGCTCCAGTGGCCATGGCAATGGAACCAATGGTTGATCCACTGTGGGGACAGGTCCGTTAAACACTTGACTGCCGTTGGCAGTTACAGAAATTTCCACAGCAGTGGGTCCAAACCCTTGTCCATGAAATCGTATAGTTCTATTGGTCATTTTTAAGATCTCCACGGGTATTTATGCTATTTCCAGTGTTCTAAGATCAGTGGATCTTGTATGCTGTCTGGTTTGGGGTGTCCGTGAAAAATCAAAATGCTGTTGTTTTTTGCCAGTTGTGTGCCTGTGCCCGGACGACGATATATCTTTTTGTGATGATCATAGCCGCCATCAAATGCTTGCCAACGCCAGCTGGCCACTCGTTCTACGTCAAAAAATCTACGCCGATCGGGCAAAACGCAATCTGAAATATAGTCCTGATCTCCGCGATATCTTTTTAAAATCTGGGCAAAATCTTTTCTAACAAATTCTTCATAGATATGACCATACTGACGAGTGTCCCAACGCATGACGCTGGAATTGATATTGTAGCTGGTCGGTCTCCAGAGATATTTAAAATCACGCACCGCCCAAAAATGTTGCAGATTCTGCTGCCAAATCCAGTCAATATTTTGTGTGATCACCACATCAAGATCAAAATACAACAAAGGCCCTGCATGGTGATCAGTGTTGAACAATTGCATCTTGTACCACCAGGATTTTTTAGGACCATTGATGTTCCAGTCTGTGAGTCCATGTTTGATAAAATTCTCCGGCACTGGTCGATCTGTTTCCGTGTACACATGCAATCTTACGCCAGGTGTGATGTGTCGACTCAGCATGCTATACAAACGTTCCACATAGTTCCAACTATAGACCGATCCATGTATGACACAGGCACAATCAATTGGACCGGATTCCGGCAATGGCAATTGATTGCGTTCAGCATTCAGCGATTGTCTCAGAGCTTGTCGTGCCGCAGGATCATGCGCGGCCGCCAATTTAAGAGCTCGTTTGGTATTTTTATCCATGATTGCGTTGCAAGGCAGAAGACAGGCGAGTCAACCAACGACCTTGCGCTATTTCTTCAACTGTGTATTCGGTATGACAAATTTCAACCAGCCACTGATCACGATCTACTGTATAGGGCTGATCAATGTTTTCTATTTGTATGCTCACAGGATGGGCCAGACTGCTGACATCCACAATGGGTCTGGTTCCTGCAAGTGCGGCCTGTATGCCAGGGCCTGAATTGTGATTAACGATGGCATGGCAGTCAAAGGCCAAGTTGTAGCTGTCATAGGTGTTGTCTATTTTCTGTGGTTGCTCTATGATGACGTCCTTGGGCAAGTGTACCAGTCCGGCCCAGTCCAATGCACTTCTAGGGTGTGGGCGTACTACGATGGGACGATCAGTGACTGTGCGTAGTCGTTCTACTTGTTGGACGACCCAACCTTCCATGCTGACCAGGCCCACTACTTGGAGACTGCGAGCATGTTGTGCGGCTATCACAATCCTAGGGTTGCGAGTCAAATTAAGGGCCAGGCTTATGCCCAGGCGTCTGGGGCGATTCCAATCCAAGTTTTCTGTGTGTCCATAGTAACCGTTGGCCGTGATGGAGTTTACAGCTATCTTCCAGGTTTCCCCGCGATACAAGGCACCAACATCTATGACAATGACTGGCCGGCCCAGGCTTCTATAGTGACTCCACACGGCCTGATTAGCGGCCATGCGTCCGGACCACAACACTGACCATATGATCACCGCATCCGCGTCCCAACTGTTTTCCTGGGTGCTTATGCCAGCATTGTGCAAAGAGTCCAGCATGGCACGCATCACAGGCACGCTGTTCTTGGCACACTGCAAAGGAAAATAGGCCACCGATTTGATCACTAAATATCCAATATGAAATATACAGTAATTACCTCGTTTCACGAGGAGGGTCTAAAACAATATGGTCAGCGCATGATCCGTACTTTCGAACGGTACTGGCCCACCGAAGTCGACTTGATTGTGTGTGCCGAAAACTGTCGGCCCGAAGTCACCAGAACCAACAGTCGTGTGTACGATCTCATGCAGGTCAGCAACAACTGTAGGGCCTTTGTGGAACGGCACAGAAACAATCCCCTGGCACATGGGCAAGATGGGCCGCCCGAAGTTTGGAATCCCAAAAAGTCCTTTAGATGGAATGCTGTAAGATTTGCCTACAAGGTATTCAGTGTGGCCTTGTGTGCTGATAATCTCAGCTCGGGCTGGATGATTTGGCTGGATGCCGACACACATACTCACAGTGCTGTGCCAATAGAATGGATGAGCAAGGTATGTCCCGGATCAGCCATGATCAGCTACCTGGGTCGTGGTGAAAAATATCACAGTGAATGTGGATGGGTGGCCTACAATTTGGACCACCCAGAAACCCGTAATTTCATCAGAGATTTTGTTGGCATGTACAACACCGATCAAATATTTAAAGAACGCGAATGGCACGACAGTTATATCTGGGATGTTGTACGCAAACGATATCATCTGGCCCAGAATTTTACAATTTGAATCCGTCGTGGACAGACAAAGGCCTGGCAGGGCATCCGTTTATCAACAGTGAACTGGGTCTGTACATGGATCATGTCAAAGGTGATAGAAAAAATCATGGTCACAGCAAGCCCAAAGAAGTGGTCAGTCATCCCAATCATCCTTATTGGCAACGAGTACTCACACAACCCAAAGTAAATTTTAATCTGGACAAGGACTAACATGTACCAAACTCACGGCTGGTGGTTTCCAGATCAAGACACACATTTTGCTGGCATGCTGGCAAAGAATATCAAAAAAGGCGGAGGTGCCACTTATCAAGAGCAGGCACGACAGCGCAGCATCGCACTCACACCCAACAAAGGCATTGCTGTAGACATAGGTGCCAATGTGGGGCTTTGGAGTCGGGACCTGGCCCAGTGCTTTGCCCAAGTAATCGCGTTTGAACCCGTGGCTGATTTTAGAGCCTGCCTGCGACTCAATGTTCCTGGTACTAACTTGGAAATACGCAAGTGCGCTCTGGGTCGGGAAGACAGCATGATTGACATGACCATAACTTTGGAAAATACCGGACACAGTCATGTCAACCCTGCCACCATGGGTCTTGGAACTATTCCCATGTACCGATTGGATCATTTGAATCTGCCCAAATTTGACTACTGCAAAATTGATTGCGAAGGCTATGAATATGAGATCCTGCTGGGTGCAGAACAAACCATACGGGCATCGTGCCCTATCATGGTAGTTGAACAAAAACTACACAAGGACACAGGTATTACCAAACATACTCAATATGACGCAGTGGATCTGTTGAAAAGTTGGGGAGCTCGAGAACTTGATCGAGTTCGCAACGATATAATTCTAGGTTGGTAGTCAGTCATGCATGGTATCTTGAATTATGAAGAACTAGTAGAGCCATTAGCAGATCGGATCTTGACAAGACATCTTAAAAAATCTGTGCATATTGATTGGACCATTACCACAGCTTATATTAATACTTGCCAACAAAACTTTGAACAAACCAAGTTGTTAAACATCGATTTCAAAGTGGTACAACAAAGCATAGAAAAAGATCTCAAGGCATGGAAGGAACAGGTGATCACTGAATACAAAAATCGGTACCGAAAACTGATCAACTGGTTGTCAGCAAATCTGCATGAACATGATCTAGATCGCAATTATCTAATTCATTTGTGCGTGACCGATCCTCGACCAAGTTTTGTCAAAAATATCGCACGCCAACTCAGCAAGAGTGAACCCACGTGGGCACTCAAAGGTGACGGCGCTGACACCAACAAACCAATTGTGTTGCGTAATATATTAGGCAACGAAGACCTGATAACTCATCGATTGACCAATAATCTGCCCATGTGGTTCATTGATTCTGGTTATACCAACTTCCTCACCGGTAAAAAAACCTGGCATAGATTGGTCAAAAATCACATGCATCATGACATCATGGAGCAACACTTTCCAGCTGATCGATTGGACATGTTTCCAGAATTTCCACGCAAGTGGAACACTGATGGAAAAAAAATCTTGGTAGTAGAAAGTAGTCAACAACACTATCGAATGATGGATACCGCTCGAGACCGATGGAAATTTTTTCTAAGCAAAGAGATCAGCAAATACACAGATCGCCCTGTTGAATTCAAAAGCAAATCTGATTCAAAGAAAACTCGTACCACAGTGTATGAACTGCTAAAAGACAATCCCGATGATTATTATTGTGTGATCAGTGAAAGCAGTGTTGCAGCCATTGAAGCCATCTGGCTGGGCATACCTGTTATCACATTGAGACAACACATATCCGTGCCTGTGGCCAGGACCAAAATTGAAGACATCAATGATCTGTATCGTGGTCCCATTGGTGATTGGTTGTGTGCCTTGAGCTATTGTCAATTTACCAAGGCTGAAATGCTCAATGGCACGGCTGCAAAAATCACAAAGAAATTTTATCATGTATGACGTTGTGGTATATCTCAGTAGTCTGCCCAGGATTGCAGATCGCAATCGCAAAGTCGAGGTGTTACGAGCATTTGCTGAAGGTGCTCAGGCACAAGGTGCCAGTGTATTGGTACAAACACAACCACAAGTGGTGGATTGCCGGCTGGCTGTAATTCTAGGCTGGGTTGGCACTAAAATTCGTGGACCCCACATACAGCTCAGACGTGATGTGATTGATCATCAACTATGTACTGGACAACATGTCATGCCCATTGACGCCAGTTGTTTTAAATTTGTAGATACCGACAGCTATTTTTTGCGTTACAGTCTTGATGGAGTATTTTACAACACCAATAATTATGCCAATGCCCACAGTGATAATTCTAAATGGCAACAGATCCAACGCAAACTCAATCTTGATTTAAAGCCCTGGCGAGCCAATGGCGACTATGTATTGGTGTGTTTGCAACGTGATGGTGGATGGTCGATGAAAGGCACTGACATGGTTGGGTGGACTCGGCAAACCGTACAACGTCTACGGTCAATTACCAACAGGCCAATTTTGATTCGGTCGCACCCTAAACACAAAATAAATCTGTCTGAATTGACGGGCCTGCCAGAAGTAAGTGAAAGCGTTAACGGTAGCACATTACAACAAGATCTGTCCAATGCGTGGGCCGCAGTGTTCTGCAATAGTTCCAGTAGCGTAGCGGCTGTGTTGGCCGGTATACCAGTGTTTGCCGACGATGATGATTGTGTGGCATGGGCAGTGGCCAACAAAGATCTAGCACAAATCGAGTCGCCTGCTATGCCAGATCGAACTCAGTGGCTCTATGATCTCAGTGCCGCACACTGGACTGATGGCGAAGCACGCAACGGCATGATCTACCGACACTTTTTGCCTTGTCTAGAAAACACCCAACTAACTGTTTAAGATCTTCCAGGCAGTGCCGTCGCTCATTTCTGTAAAGGTAAATTGACTGTAACTGAGATGTCGTAGCCAAGCTTCTCTGAGATCGTCATCGGGAAAACTTAATTTTTCCACATCGCTGATCTGGGTATTAGACACCACTGCGGCTGCATTGGGGCCCAGAGTAATAGCCGGTTTGCCCAACATCACAGCTTCCACAGCGGCCACACTGTTGTAGGTGATCAAGCAATACACATCGTCGGCCAAGGCTTCTTCCATGGTATTCTCGGCCAGGCGCTCGGCTCGGGGTCTTTTGAGTCTGATGTCAATGGGTCGATCTGTGTGTTGTCGGAGGTGAGCCACAGTTTCTGCTACCCATACCTCTGGATCCATGCCCCACAAGCTGAGACTTTTCTGACTGGGCGGAGCAATCAAAATTTTACTGCCAGAGCTTTTGGGTTTAAGGCGGATAGAACAACGATCTAGGCGATCTCCAGGACGTTCGATGATAGAACGTACATCATGTACGTGATTTTTGATAATCCTGAAATAAGTTTTGGCTTGCCCATTGCCTATATATCCATTGTCAATGTAATAAAAAGTACGGCCATCGCGCCAACAGTCATTGACTCCGGCTGTGAATTTCATACCACGTATGTGCCAAGGATTGGTTATGGGATACTGCATGGCTTCGTGGTAGCTGACCAAATGACTGGGGCGACCAGATGTCACAGCTCCGGCCATGAATCTATCCACAAAGGCTGCTTGCCTGGGCTTGACTGGTTGATCATGCAGTTTTCGATTGATGCACAACAGATCCGTTGGTCCTATCTCTGGACGGATTGGTATGTCTATTTTCACTCAATCCTCTGCTGACAATATTCAGTGAACATGCGTTCTTTGTGCCATTCTTCAGCCTGGGGAGTATCAGCAAACTCATGGAAGCAAGGTGTTCCCAGAGTATAATGCAACAGTTTGGCATCTGGATTGGCGCCATATTCGTCGGGCAACCAGTTCCATTCGGGCGGCAACTCGCCGATGCGTGCATCGTCCAACCAGGTAAATCTGTGTAGTTCAGCACCAGTGGCACGTTGTACAAATTCTGGTGTGAGTTTTCTATTGGGCCATGAACTACAGTTCCATAGGATCACACTACTCCAATTTTTTCTTGGATAATCTTCGTTTTTGCTGCCTAGATACTTTTCTGTCATCTTGGTCTTGTAATCGTGTTTGACCACAAATACATCAGCATGCTCTTCATTTCTTATATTCCACAGTTTTACAATATCATCACGCAGGATCATGTCTCCGTCGATGAATATGGCCCATCCTGTATAACTCATAAGGTGTGGTACCAAGAATCTTGTATAGATAAAATGATTGCTTCCATCAGTGTGTGTTTCTTCGTAATCTCGGAACAGATTTAAAGCCACGGGCACAATGGCCACAGGTTGGCTGGCATGACGGATAATACTGTTTACGCAGGTATGAAAAGCTATGGCTTCTCTGGGATCATAACCAATGAATACCGGAATTGGTGTCATTGTTGTCTTTCGATATCTAATTCTTCGCACTCAATGCCGAATTGTATCTCTACTACCTTGAGTGGAACTTGGTGTTCATTGCGCAACTGATGCCATTGACGATTGTCTACCCAGACATGTCCGTGTTGTTCAACCACCGCTATGAGTTCAAAATCACTTTTGGCATTCAACGTGTAAACCGTGGCAGTGCCTGTGGCCACAAACCAAAATTCACTGCGTTGATTGTGCCGTTGCATGCTGAGCCATTTACCTGGCTCTACTGTAAGTTCTTTGACCTTGAGCGTGGGTACCACGGAATGCAAGACTCGATAGTATCCCCAGTCACGGTCAGTTCTAGGGGCCTTCCACTCATCCAGGATCCACGAGCTGGAATTGGCTTTGTTGTCGCCACCTACCCCAAAATCAAAACGCAAATTGAGATCCAACAAGTCCATTTCTGGAATGTTTTGTTTGTTTCGATCGCCACCATTGGCAAATATGATATGATCGTGCGGATACAATCGTCGTACGTGATGTATGGCCATTTTTGCACTGTTGTCGCTGTCATCAAATTTGATTACTTCATCAACACAACGCATGGATCGTAACACTGCTTCGCGCTCACTGAACGGCATAAAAGCCCGTCCTTTTTTGCGGATCAGCCATTCATCTGAATTTAAACCCACTATCAAAATATCACCTAGTTTTTTAGCTGCTTCTAGGTAAGCCACATGCCCGCTGTGAGCAGGATCAAATCCACCAGTTGCCAAAACGATTCTTTTCATGCTGATATTTATCTGGGCAGTTAATGTCGCAAAATTTGATATTGTTCTACTAGTTCTGCGGGCACAGCAGTTTCAAATTCTGCACGATTGAACTGGCTCCAGCAGATGTGTTCCCACCAGGCAGTGAGATCAGGCTTCAGAGGATTAGCCAAGTTTTCTATACCGCCCACTAACAAGGTGCTCATGCTGGCATCCACAGTGTATCCAGGCACGCCCAACAGGCATGCTTCCACAGTGGCCATGGTACGTTCACCTATGACCGCATGAGCCGCGGCCAATTGTTCAACATAACTGTCAAATCTTCCTGGTTTGGCTCCGCCGCGTTTTTTGCGCCAGTGTATGGGACCAGACCAGTAAGGTTGTATGGTCTGAGTCAGCCGATCTCTAAACTGCTGTAAATTTTCTCCGGTGCGTTGTAACAAGATTTCTTCCACAGGCTGTATGCCAATCACATATTCACCTGCGGTGTCACGCCAGGGCTGATGTGCTGGTGTTGGAAACAAGTTGGCACGACTGTAAGGCACTGGTTGCATGTGCATGTTATGATGCCCACAATAGGTCACTCGGCGTGTTTCTCTTCTGGGTGTGTCGGGTCCCCAATATCCGTATTCAATTTCGATCCAGGGTCTGCCTTCGGCAATGTATTCTCGCAAGGGTGACCACCAGGGTGCAAAATGATTGGCTATCAATACATGGGTGTCTGGCACATCGGCCACACGATCAAAGTATTCTAGTCCACGTTGTTGCCATGGGGCCAGTGCCCAACTAGGACCTTCTCCGGGCATGTCTCGGGCAAGGGCGTATTTCATAAGGGATACAGTTTTCTGTGTTTGCTTTTATAGTGTATGATCTTGGCCTGGCTCTGATCGCCTTTGAAATAAAAGTTGTTGTAGATCATGCAAGGAAAACAACGGATACGAGTATCGCCACGCATCACTGTCTTGTCCATGTCTTCTCTAGTCAATTCAGTCAAGGTATTCAAAGCCCATTGATCGCCGTTGAGTTCATCGGCACGTTGGGCCCATACTTGTAAAAACTGTTTGGCCTGTGCGGTATTGCGTACAAACACTATGCCGGCATTGATGGCACTGACTCTGGGATCCGGAGCAGGCTTGGCTCGCAAGGTAACACCAATGTCATAGTCCTCGCAGATCTCGTCGATCCTTGTTTGCATGATGGCATCGGCGTCCAGATATACTAGATAATGTTGCTCGGGAATATGTTGCAAGGCATCCAACATCAAGGCCGGCTTGCAGGGAATGGTCTGCAAGGGTATGTTGCTGACTCGGCCATCAAACTGCCGACCAAAGCCCAGATTGCCCAGATCATAGATCACGGTTGGGTAACCCAAGGCCTCGGTGGTGCGTTGAGCATTTTCAATATAAGGGCGGAAGTTGGCATCGCCGGCTATGAGTACTGTTATCATTTTTTATCCGTTACGTGAAATCCCAATTTTTCATTGGGTTGATAGGGCCAGTTATTTACTTGCAAGTATTCAGCCAGGGCGCTTTTGTATCGGCTGTTTTTCAAAGTTGCACTCAGCCACAGGAACTCCTGCACCAACTCACGATCCAGGAATGGATAGCGTGTTTCTATGCCAAAGTGGCCGGCCACATATTCTTCTTTGTTGAGATATTGTATCTGGGTACCGTCATAGAAACTGTACCAGGGCCAAAAGCCTTCCAGATTGTTGGGGAACAGGCCACCAAATTCGCTGTGCTTGAATATTTTGCGACCGGCATGGCCATAGTCACTGATGATTTCGTCGGCACCTTGTCCGCTGAAGTAGATACGTCGTCCTTCCTGTCGGGCACGATCACATATGGCTGCCAAGCCCATGCTGGCCTGATCCTGTTTGATGTTGTAGTGTTTGTAACGACCAGTGTATTCAAAGTCTTCACATCCTTCCAGGTGAGTTTGCCAGTGACGGTATTCTTGCTTGTGCATGACAAACTGTTCGGCATTGTCCAATTGAGCAATGCGGGCATCCAGCACCGACATGTTTTCATTGTTGATGATACTGTAAGCCTTGAATGACACTTGTTGTCTATGCAGTTCGCAAGCTATGGCTCCCGAATCATAGCCCGAACTCAAACCTACAAACATACCAGCCTGTGTGTTCTGTGTGCGTTTGGCAATGCTTCGTTGAAATGCTCGGATCCAATCATCAAATGTGTGCTTGTGTTGCTGTAGATCAAATTTGGTGTTGACCATGTATTGCAACACTTGATGGGTGGCAAGATCTACAACCACAGTAGTGTTGGCCAATAACTTTTTGCTGTTGTTGAATCCTAGTCCCTGCAACTGACTTTGATAACTGGCCACGCCAAACCGTCCGTTGACAAATTCGTACCAGACGGGTTTGCAGGCAAATGTGTCTGTGGCTATGACTATTTTGTTCTGTGCAAAATCTATCAAGCAAATGGCAAATTCACCATCCAACTGTTCCACAAAATCTGGGCCCAGTTGATTGTAAAGATCAATCAAGCACTCACCATCAGTGGCATAGGTGCCAAAAGTTTTGTAGTTGTAGATCTCCCCGTTGAACACACAGGCCACGTCACCTTTGACAAACGGTTGGGCTACCGGATCGCCAGTGATGTGTAGATGATTGTGCAGGAACTCTATGCCGTTGACGGTGCGCTGATAAGTGGCATCAGGGCCACGTGGCTGACAGCGTGCATTGACTTGGTCTAGACCGACCTGATTGGTAACACCAAATCCGCACACGTTAGGCCCGGATAAACAACATGCCAGTTTCTCTGATATGTTTGCTGTTAGCAGCCAAGCGTTGTATCTCTGCGGTGTCTTCGGGACTTGGGCGGAATCCTCTGGCGGCCAAATGCTCTTCCCAGTATCTGGTAGGCTGGCAGTTCACATGGTGATAACCTTTTTGTCCTGGCACAGCATGGGTCATGAACAAGTATCGACCTGCACAGATAGTGGTCAGCAAGTTGTCCAGATACCGTTCTTCAATGTGTTCAACCACTTCTATGCAGTTGACCATGTCTACGTCTTTGACATAAGCACCTTCGGTGAGATCAAACAAGTCAGTGGGATATATGGCGTGGTCTACATTTTCTTTGAGCCCTTCTACAGCGTAGGCTGTGAGGCCTTGATCAGCAAACCAGCGTGGCGCATGACCTTGCCCCGATCCCACATCCAACACACTCCGGATGTTGTATTTGCGGATCACATATGACCAGGATTCTGGGCAAAAAGTTGCTGGGTTTAGTACAGCAAAGTTTCCACCTAGGTGTGGTTTGTTGGGATCTACTACATAATCTATTTTTTTGCCCATGTTGGTTCCTATTCGATATATGCTATCATGATGTTGCCAGGTAAGTGGCTATCCACAAATTCAAATTTGTATTCGGGATTGATTCTAAGTATTTTTTCCTGCACGGCCCGCAAAGGAATGTTGTCGTGTGCGGCTTTGTCAAAGCAGGCCAGGTCATCCACGATCAAGGTATGAGTGCGTATGGTGCTGGCATCAATGGCTTCGAGCTCTTCGTAGATGGGACAGTTTTTTTCTGCTATCTGATCACCGTAGTTGCCACTGATGTGAGCGTCGATCCAAAACACTGCTGGTTCGGCGAGCTGGGCCACCAGGCCTGGCAATACTTGTGCAGAATCTCCCCAGTGGCATTCTACTATACCTGCGGCTATCTGTTCACTGAATCTTGCACAGGCATCACGATACAAGTATTCGTGTATCTCTATGGTGTAACATTTGACATGTCCAGCATCCAGGGCACACTGTAGACCGTTGCCCAAGTGTGTGCCAGTTTCTATAAATATCTTTTTTCCAAATTTTTGAAAATGTTTTAATAGATTGTCATAGTAGACTTTGACTGGTCCTTCAAAGTTGCTGGTACGCAACCAAGGATTAGGTTTATTTTTCCATTTTTTCTTACTCATAACTGATTCCCAATCCCTTGTGTGACTGTATGGGCCAGCGGAATGTTTGCTGACAGATTTTTTTGGCTGTGCTGAGAATAAAAATCTGCCGCGGTGGTGTCTTCTTGGGGCTGAATCCTGTGACTACTTCGCCGTTGTTGTTGATCAAATTTTGGCTGATCAACTCAAATCCATTGTGCTCGAATCCATCCTGATGCATGATGGGACTGATGTTGTAGTAACCGTGATTGAACAAGTATATGGGCGCAATCGTGATCACATACCCTGTGACTGCGGTCATTTCGCAGATGTTTTTGAAGGCCTGAGCAACATTGAAACAGTGCTCCAGGCAACTGCTGTCAATGACCAGATCAAAGGCCCGGCACAGATCCTCAGGCAATGGTTCATTGAGATCCAGTATTTGTTCCATGCCGCGATGCTGAGCTACATCAAAGATTGTGATACTGCAATTGTAAGCCTCTTTTAGCATGCCAACTAGATCATAACCATTGCTATAGGCAGATTCTATTTGTTCGCCAAATGCTTCAACTACTACGTCTCGGCTGAGTGCAACATCAGGGTAACCCAGAAAGGCCAAGCGCAGGTGATTGTGTGCGTTACTGGCCCGCAGACACTGTGAAATTTTACGAAGATGATGATTCATTATGCCCATGATCACTGTTATTTAACTGGATGTTGGCATGGGCAAAATATCTGGCAAAGTTTGCGAAACTGCTTTTGACTGTGGGTCTAATCCAGGTACGACCAAGGATCAGCATGTCTACAAAGGCTTCAATTACGCTTTGTTTACTGCGATTTATATTGTATTTGGTTTGTCTTCCATCAGTGTCAGTGGTAGGCTCATACCAGTCACCTGATACGAGTTTTCCTACATAACTGGTTTTGGAGAAAGCACACACATTTGGCAATTGAGCAAATCGTTCTTGTGTGGCCTGATCATCAGAACAAACAAAATACCGTTGCGCAGATGTGTTCAACACTTGCTGATACAAAGATTCCTCATTGAGATTGAAGTTTTCTGTTTTTCTCAAATGCAGGCCAGCCACAGTGTTGTCTATGCGATTGAGTTGACAAAACTCTTGCACACAGTTGATTAAATGTCTGCTGATCTTTAACTGTTTGAGTTCTTGCACAATCTGGTCTTGAGAAAAGTAAGCAGGAACCTTGTTGTGATAGTAAACCAAGTCGCCAGATTGAGCTACAGCCTGTTGCACAGAATCAGGACTGTGGGCATAGCACCGATCCGGTGCAAAGTGTGTTTGATTTTCGTGTATGATAAAAACATTGCTGAGATTGTGTTCAAACACCCGAAACACATTGTGGTTGGTCACGGTCCAAGTCCTGACGTCAAACAAATCGTGGAAACTGCAACCACACCAGTTGTTTTCAGGCCAGGCGATCACTGGAGTCAGCCCGTGTTGACGTGCCACAATCAGTCCACCCACTAGACCACCAAGTCGGTTGCCTAACCCGCCATCACAAAGTATGTGAACAGTTCGCATCAATCATCGGCCAAGGTTTTGTTGTATTCCAACAAGGATCTAGTGGCTGCTGGATCAATTCCTGTGGATTCAGCCCAGGCGGCCCAGGCATAAACATCTTTGGGGAGACACTTGGAATTCACACCACGCTTGTTGGGATAAACAAATGTCCACCAGAGATTCATTCTGGGATCATCTCCGTAAACTGCATCTCTTATGGTGTAATAGTCTACTCCGGCTGCTTCACAGGCATCGTACAATTCTTGGCACTGTAAAACTTTGTAAAAAATAGCACGGTTTTCACTGAGTTTGATTATCTCTGCTTCTAGATTGGTCACTTGTCTGATTGTGACATTGGCATTGTACACTGTGGCATAGCAGTCAATCACTGCTCGGCGGTCCAATGGGTCGCCGCCCAAGATCATGAACTGTCTTTCTTTCATGGCCAACATAGGATGTGATGGAGTTTCTCCGAGATATTCAGGCTGTACAACAATGCGTTTGTGATATTTTTTGGCCATGGTGTCGGCAAATCCTGGCGAGGTAGCCGATCTAATCACAATCAATTCTGTGTCACAGTGAGCTATGGCATTTTCTACCTGACTGCAATCTAGTTTTTCTCCGTTCCATGGAGTAGGCACTGCCAAGAATGCAATGTCACACAGTGGCAATGGATTTTGAAATTCTTCAATGTAAATATCATGTATGTGTGCGTCTGGAAACAAAAGATGCGTGGCTTTGCCTACCCATCCGTACCCAATAATTCCTACTTTCATAAGCTCCTCATAGTATTAAACTGTTATGTCTTCCATACCAGCAGTACGTAGGCGCACCACATGACCCATCTGCCACTGTTTGGTATCTAGGCCTTTCATGATACCCAGCCAACGGTTACGTAGCAGAGCCACTTCATTGATTATGGTTTCAAAGTCAATGACTTCATCTTCGCCGTCCACATATTTTTCAGCATCTCTACTGGTCAGGGCTCTAGCATACCCTTCTAGATATTTTTGAAAATGTCTGCGACGGATCTTACGCAGTTGTATGTTGAGGTAGTTCAACACAGCTTCTATTTCTTGTAACTGATTGAATCTGTGTTCAGTGATGCCAGGCAAGGCTGTGATGTTTTTTTCCACAAGGCCGCCAATGCGGCATTCGGCCTTGGCTGATTCCAGCTCGGTTTCGTAGTGTGCTATAAAATCTGGAATAGCACCAAGGTTGGCCACAACCTTGCTATACCACATTAGTAATCCTCGTCATCGCTGTCATCGTCATCTTGATCTTCTTCGTCATCATCATCTTCTAAATCCTTGAGATAATGCGCAAGAGCACGCTTTACATCGCTGTCGCTTTTGAAAGTTTCTTTGATCTCGTCGGCCGCTACATCGTTGTCAATCAGGACTGATACTAGAGTTTCTGCAGCTTCATCGCGATCCACGGTGTTTACATAACGCTTGATCTCATCCCAAATTTCTCGACTTAATTCTACTGACATGCTTTATTCCTCCGTGGCTGTTTCTTCAGTACTTACCGTTTCTCGCTGATTTGCAAAATCAGCCATGACCTTGTCAAGGCATCCATCTTCATTGCTTTCCCAAGCCTTGCGGAACTGTTTGATGATCTCACCGTCGCTGGTCACAAACATGAGTCGGTTGCCATCTTTCTTTAACAGGCCTTTCTTTTCGGCCAAGTCTGTTAGCCCGCTGTAGGGATTCATACCTGTTTCGTAAGGAATCTTGACCTGCACACCCTCAAAAGGTTTGGCATAGCGTGTTTTCATTACCTTACAACCTGCACGGATGCCCATGACTTCTGAAATCTTGTTGCCATCCTCGTCTTCTTTGAGCTTCATCTTCTTCATAGCAACTACGATAGAACTTGCATAGATAAAACCTTGCCCACCTGAGATCTTGTCGTCAGGATCAAACATGTCTTGGCTGGCATAGGTATGATTGGTACATACCAAGCCCACATTGTAGCTACCAAACATGTTGACGCAGTTACGCACCAGGGCTGTGAGTGCCTTGGGTTTGCGACCCAAGTCGCCTTTCATTTCGCCTGCATCAAACTGATTCACGTCGGTTGGAGTAAGCAACATGCCCAAGCTGTCGATGATAAACATGACCTTGGGACGCTCGCCATCGGGCAAGGCCTTGTAGTCGGCCATGAATGTACTGATGGTCTTGGCCACATCGTCGATCATGGCCATGCTCAACTTGAGCAATTTACTTTCTGATGTATCTACGCCCAGGGCCTTGAGCCAGTCCTCGTCAAGTGCATTCTCCGAATCAATCAGCACAACAAAAATGCCTTGCTCTTGTGCGTTTCTGGCAATGTTACCACTACAGATATAGCTCTTGCCTGCACCCGATTCCCCGGCGAATACAGTGACCTTGCCCAGGGGAATACCCTTGTTAAAGTCGCCTGAGATCAGGTAGTTCAAGGCAAAGTTACCTGTACTGATCCAATCTGTTGGGTCGTTAAATCCAATACTGAGTCCGTCGATACTCTTGGTGATTTCCTTGCGGAACTTGCTTACGTCGAATGGTTTTGCCATGCTAGTCTTCCTTAATTAAAATTTGGTTAATATGTTTATACTTACTTAATTTGTCTTTTACAGTTTCTATATCGATTACATTGCCCAGTGGGATTTTTACATGACCCATATGTTTATTATACGGGTCTAATCCCTGATTAGTCAACCAATTAATATAGTCTTTGTGATCAAACTGATTAATGCCTGCCAGTGTAAGTGTTGCTTCACCGCTAAAATAATGTAAATTTTTAAATCCCGGATATGATAAATCTAACCCATCTTTATAAAGGTCAAACAAATTTTTACCTAATTCAACATAATGTAAAAATAATGTTCCCGGCGGTATCGTATATTCTGCATACTGGTAGTCGTCCTGTTCTAAAGGGTGTCGTCTATATTGATCTTTATTAAAACTTATGTATAAGTTAGCATCTGGGTCTTGTTTTGTTTCTACTCTATGTATAAAAAAGTTTAGATTTCGTATGGCTGTTTTTAATTCAGTATTTGCCAATGCAAACAATCGAGTAGGTTTTCCATACTCACCACTTAAAGTTTCAAATTTTGTGTGTAGATAGTTGAAATATTCCTGTGGTTGATTAGCTAAATCACTACGAACTTCAATAAAATTTTTTAAATATTGATTAATGGTCAAGCAAGCATTAGTTAATATGTTAGATGATTCATCTAATGTTAACAACGACCAAAATGCTTCTTTTTGATTAAATTCACAATTTTCTGTGCACCACTGCAACTCTTTTGTCCATTTGCGGACAAAAGAGTTGTCATTTAAGTGGATGTCAAAAGATGCCTCCTTAGAGGCACCCAGCACAACTGTTAATTCCATTACTGCTTTTGACGGCTACGAATCATGGCCAAAATATCTTCGGCCTTTTGAGTCGTTGGCTTGGCGGCCACCGGAGCACTTGCTGTTGCAGGTGCGTCATCCTCGTCGTCAAAACTGCTGGCCGCCGCTGGAGCTGGTTTGGTTGCAGGTGCTGGAGCATCTTCATCTACCGCAACAGCACCAGCAGAAGCTGTCACACCTGCCGGACGGAAATACTGACCCCAACGTTCTGTGTCATAGCTTTGACCATCAACTGACGCTTCGAACATTTCCTTGATGACCTTGACTTCAGCTTCGCTGGGCTTCTTGGGCAAGAATGTGCTCAAATCAAACAGGCCGTGTTTTTCGACTGCAGCTTGCTCGGCTTCAGTCAGTGCTGACTCCTTGCGTGCCCATTTGCTGGTATTGTAGTCAGCGAAACCACCTTTGCTGGTCTTGGTGATGCGGAAATCCAAACCACGCAACAAGTCTGTTGGCAACTCTTCTAAATCCGGATCCATGAGTGCGCTTTTGATCACAGCAAAGATCTGAGGACCAATGATGAATCTACGGATTGGATTCTCTGGGGTCTTGTCATCGCCGAGTGGATTTTCGCGAACGAAACCTTGGAAAATATAACTGCGTTTTTTCCAATACTTGCGACCCATGTCTTCAAGAGCCTTGTCCTTGAACCAAGTACGAACTTCCGTCAGCACTGGGCAGGTCTCTTGCCACATTTCCATGCATGGCACTTGGACGTAGACTTGTTTTGAGTCTGCTTCACCTTTGATGCCATTGAATGGCAAACGGATCATGGCCCGCTCTTGCCAAAAGAATGTGTTTTTGGTATTGCCATCAGGCAAGAAACGGAGTGTGGCACTAGCGCCTTCGTCCATGTTCCAATGTGGGTAAATCGAATTGTCACCGCCTGTGGAGTTTCCGCCTTGTTTGGATTCGCTAGCGGCTAGTCTTGCGCGAATTTCTGCTAATGATGCCATAGTTAAGTTGCCTTTCTAAAAGTTTTACTATGTGTTGCCTATCTAAAGTTTAGATTTTGGTTGCCTGTGATGCTGAACAAAAAAGCGCATACACTTTAACAAGTATACACGCTAGTTTGAGGAGCGTCAAGTTTATTTATGACGCGGTTGTTCAGACTGCTTATTTTATCATGAATCCAGCAAGAGTTTTGATTCTGACCAAATCACTCTCTTCCAAGGGTGGTGTAGCTGTGGTCATGGCCGCATCTTCGTATGCGCCACATTCTTTGAGTCCATGCATTGGGCACATCTCACCGGCTTCGGTCATGTTGCATTTGGCTTCTTCAGTGAATGGGCTAAGATTTTCAGCTTCATCAAAATCAGCCACAACACCAGGTTGGGCATCCTCTTCCACTGACGCTTCATAAGGTGGTGCGGCCTTGACTGTGTCATCCACACCAGCACGCTGAAGTATTTTCTTCAGGCTATCCGCATACTCATCGTAATCGGGTTGCTTGGTTCCCTCTGGATCTTCGGTTTGATCGGCAGGATCTTTGACTGTTTCGCCCATGGGTTCAGCAGGTTCAGCAGGTTCAGCCTGTTGATCCATGGTAAATTCACTCATGGCAGCACGAACATCTGGATGGTCTGCTAGTTCTTGCATGCGATCATAGATTATTTGTCTAGCATCGGCATCGGCATCTTGGGTACTCAAAGTTTCCAAGCGATCAAACAACACATCGTCGCCCAGGATGTCATACAATTGTTCTGTGGCATTAGTGGCATCGGGTCCCACTGGGAACTCTGTGCTCATCAACTGTGCCAAGGTGGCACGTTTTTCTGGGGTGTCGGGCGTGGCCCAGGTGCCTTCTACCAGTTGTCGGGCCCAGGCTTCAAATATGTTGGCTTCTTTCATTTCAGTTCCTTGTTGTTGTATGCGGGCCAAGATTGGCAAGGCCTCTTCGATCCTTTGATCCAAGGTTTGTGTTATAAACAAATGCTTGAGACCTTCTATGACCATTTCTTCTTCGGTTACCTGTTCTGGATCCCACGTTTCAAAATAGGTGTTGTATCCTGATTTGGTTGACAAACTTTTTAGTGTGCGGCGTGCAGTTTCATAATAGGCATTGGTCTGTTCTACCAAGGCCGCGGTGTCGCCTTCAAATATTCGGCCATGATTGGCTCTGCGGAATCTGCTGAGCACATTGAGTTCAGTGACCATTTCAGCGATGTGTTGTCCACGAGTATCATAAGGACGACCACCATTGCGGACATGTTCCAACATGGCTTTTCCGCCAGTTAGATTTTTAAATGATAACTTGTAACGTTCGCCTTCGGCAGTTTCAATAAACAGGCTTTCCACACAACGGAATCTGGCTTCATCTTCACCCAGGGCTCGTTTGTGTTTGATCATGAGTCGGCTTTCTGTGGCACCAGCGTTCCATGAAATGTCTTTTTTACCGTTCCAGCTTTCAAACAGGCCTTCTTTGATGGCTGCCTGGCCTTGCATGCTGTAACGCAGGCGATTGAGATTTTTAAGTCCAAAAGTCATTAGATTGCGTTTGGCAAACATTCTCAGCTGGTACAAGAAATCAAACCACTCTCGTTTGTCATCCACTTCCATGCCACGTCCAATATTGTCGCCAAAGTAGATTTCCATGTCGTTGTTGTCGCCCAACATGATGACCACAGTTCCGTAATCATTGCCGGATTCTGTTTGGAAATCAAAGCTGAAAATTTCAGTGTCGCTGGGGTCTTCGCTGGGACGTCCAGTGCTGTCCAGCAATTCTGGATCAAAATTTCTGCTGACCAGCAGGTCATACAGTTGTTGTGCAGGTGTGTGTTGCGCCATAGTAATGTATTTAGCTAGTATCGTGTACTGATAAAGGGCATGGGCGGATCCAAAACTTGTCCATGATCACGCATTTGATTGTCTATGCCCGAGTCAAAAGTCTGCAACAACAGCAACATGCGTATGGCCAGCAGGGTACTCATGACTAAATCGTCGGTTTCGCCCAGTTTGGCCGCATAACCCGTGCCCGAAGCCACAAACGTTTTGAGCTCGCTGACCAGGCCCGGACTGCGTATTTTCATGCGGCCTGTTTCTACCAGGATTTTTAACTTGTTGCAGGCATTGAGTTTTTCTTTGTGTGTGGTGTTGAATCCTTTGCGATATCTGCGGCCACCTCCGCTTTTTGGTTCGCTAAGAAAATATCCCTGTATGCGTTCTTCCCCGTATTCGGCTATGCTGATCAAGGCAGCTTCGCCAATGGTGTTGTTTTCTATACTAAAGTAAATGTTCTTGGGTTCCTGTACTGTTTCATTTAGGTGTTGGACAATGTCGGCCAAGATACGTATCTGTTCGGGAATGGTGGTCCGGTTGTGGCGCCATTCGGCCACTTGTTCAGTGTTGTTGGCTTCGAATACCTGTATGGCCGCAGGATCTCCACCAGTGCCCAGGCTGGGATCCAGCGATACCACGTAAATCCTATCCTTGTGTGGCCGCTGATACCATCGCACCTGTCCCAGTTTGTACAAAGGTTCATGTCCGTTGAGATCAAACAGTTTGGCTGGAGCTATTAGAGTTTCCTCATCAATGATGAATTCGCAGTCCATTTCTCGACGGAAACGATCGTCGCCTAGCTGTGCCCGTTGTTCGTCGGCCCACTTGGCGTCGCGATCAGGATGTTCGTTCCAGTAACTTCGATAAGCACGGAATCCATTAATGCCCACTTGGGTAGGATTGCCATAGGCGTCTTCACACCGGTTGGCGCCTTTCCACAGCAGGGCAAATTGATCTTCGTCACTGCTGGGAGTACTTGTGATAATGGCCTTACCACCAGTGGCCAAGGTAGGGCTGATGGAGGTCCAGAATTCTTTGGCTATGGTGGGTCGTACGTAGGCAAACTCGTCACAGTACAAGAGTGATATGGACATACCACGGCCTGTGGTTTCGGTTGTGGTAGCTGATATTATGCGGCTACCATTTTCAAAGTCTATGCTGCCTTTGTTGTAGTTGGTGGCTCCTGCACGTATGTGATCGGGACACAGTTCATAGGCATAACGGATACGTTGCATGATTTCCTGTGAACCTGTGTATTTGTGTGCGGCAATTAGGATTGTTGAGTCTGGTACAAACATGGCATACCATAACAAGTACCCAGCGGCACTGGTTGATTTGCCAGTTTGCCTGGGCATCATGCTGATACTAAAACGATAGTTGTGGTAGGTATCTATCAGACGTTTCTGATAGTCAAACGGATGATACAGCATCTTGCCACGTGTGGGATGCTGTATGTGGAAAAAGTTGTCCATGAAATACTGCGGACCGGTCACAGGATCAGTGCACCGAACAAATTGTTCTAGTTGTTCGTCAGTGAATGTTTGTCTACGATGTGGTGCTTTGACCAGTGTGGATTCTGCGCTCATGCATTAATTTATGATGAGATTGGACAACAGTGTTGGATTATTGACACCAGCTTTGTTTGGCATCGCCGTAGTATTCTCTGGCAAAGCCATTGCGGATCAGTTCACTACGTAGGCTCACACCGTCCAGGATCATGTCACCCAAGACACGGCCGCCAAACTTGTCCCAGGAATATAATATGACTTGATGTTTCTTAGTGCCGGCCACTGCTTTTTTGGTAAACTCTGTGGCGGCTTGACCACGGGCATCTTCGCTGGGGCACTGGGCACGGAATCCTTTTTCTGGAGTGTCCACACCAAACACACGCACAGCCAATTCGGGCTTGAGCGGAGCAGGCAGGAATGGTGCGGCTATCACAACTGTGTCGCCGTCGTTGACCCGCACAATCTGTGCGTCGTAGGTCACGCCTTTGGGTGTTTTTTGTGCCAGGGTCAAGGCTGGTAACAACAGTAGCGCAATCAAGATTTTTTTCATTAAAGGTTCCTTGTTTAGGGAGGAGTATAGTAGACTATTTCACCCGTGGTAGGGTTGAAATACAGTTGATTAAGGCCAGCAGTGGAATTTGCCACACGCACATTGCCCAAAAAGGTACTGGCACCTGTTACTTGTAGCACTTTTGTAAGAGCACCAGTGGCATTGCCTATGTAAATTTCATTGGTGTTAATATTGACTGTCATTTCCGCAGGTCTAGCGTTGCCGTTGTAGTTGGTCACGGTTTCCTGGGCGTTGTCCTTCATCACGGTACGGCTTATGCCTGTGAGATCCGAATATGGTGGCGGCGGATTCGCCATTACCTTGGATATCCTTTGAAGGGCTTGATTGGACTGACTGTGTCCACTGACTTGGGTTCTTCACTGTTGGCCGAGCTTACTAGCTTTTTGCCACCGGGTGTTCGGGTCATGGTCAAGGCCATGTCAATCACCGGATCCACATTGGAATCAAATCCGCTGACAACACCGTGTTCACCAAAGGCTGTTTCTGTTTTCCAGGCTGGCATAAATTTTTCCGCTTGGGTTGCATCTTGTCCTAGGTCACTTCTAGCACGGGCCATGGCCACGCCAAATCTGTAGTTGCGGTAAGGATCCGCAGCACTGAGTCCCGGCAACACATAGGTATAACGCAAGGGTTCCGAGATCTCCGGCGGAAGTTCGCGTTGTTCGGTAATAAATTCTCTGGCTCTCATCTGGGATAACCTTTAAACGCTACCACAGGACTGATCTTATTGGTTGATGGTACTTCCCCAGATTCCATGTCACCACTGTTGAGATCTTGGTGCCAGGAACCGGTGGCTTTGTAGGCTTGTTTCAGCATGTCAGATTCTTGTTTGGTATAAGGAGCTGCCACGTCGTGACGACCTGACCATGATTCTGCATCCAGCTCTGGCACAAAAGTTCCATCTGTGCTGGCCACAGCCATCATCACTCTATTGAGTTCGTAGAACCTATCAGCAAATGTTTCATCTCTGAACTTGTGTAAGCCACGTGTGGCTGCACTCCTGCGTTTGCCGACTGGGCCAACTTTGGCCTCGGCCACAAACTCTCTGGCTCGCACGATCAGCTTCCTGCGCCAGTTACACCTTCAGTGGCCGAACTGGCTGTGCCTAATTCTGCGGCTGTGAATGTGCCGGTGACCGTGAGCTTGTTGCCGGCGCCCACATAGATTTGCACCGTGGTATTGGCACCCACGCCGACAGCGTTGCTCCAGATGTTGCCTTCTGGAGTGCTGGTGTACGTGGTTCCATTACCATACGGAGTGATCAAACCTACTGCATATACTTGATAGGTAACTCCTGCGCCCAAGGCTGTGATTTCTGCCTTGTCGGTGTACCAAGTCGCATTGGCGGCTGTGCTGATTACATTTGCTTGTGGCATTTTTATTTTCCTTGTTTACCAAGCACGGCAAGACCAATATCTTGCTTTTGTTCTTGGACCTGGATTTGCGCAATTGTGTCTGGCTCTGAAACTTTTGCGACGGGCAGGGTTTGATTTTTTGATTTTCATGTTGGGATCACCAAAATTTACTTTTTTTACGTTGCCAGTGCTGGGATCACGCACATACACTTTTGATTTTTTCACATCGCCGGCCATGGGTTTGCCTAGGGGTACTTCACGTCCTTGGTACTTGGCTTCGTCAATATCGCCCATGATAGCGTTCCAAAATTCACGTATCCATTCTTCGTCGCCGTACTTGTCAACAAACTGATCCAGTGTCATGCGTTCAGCATCACGCCACATGATTTCTTTCATTTGACCCTCACTCAACACAGTCAAGTCAGAATCTAGTGCATCATCATCTTCACACAGTTGTGCCCACTGACCCAGGGCCGCATATATTTCTGGTGTGGCATCCAACAACACAGCATTGCCTTCGGTGGCCATGATATAGGTTTCAATCAAGGTGCCATCGTCCAGCTCGATCGCAAAGTCATCACCAGCAGCCGGTGTTGCCAGCCACTGCTGTGTTTCAACCATGTAATCTCGTAATGTTTTCATCGGGCTTTGTAGTTTTGATATAGTTTGAACAGACTACGCTCAAGTTCAACGCTTTCTTCCATCGAAACTTGTCTACGCATTTGGCTGGCGATCACAGGCACAGTGGTCTGGCCAGTTGATTTTGGTTTATTCAGGCCGCCTGAGTATTGCAGTGCATCGTCGCTGGTTTCTGTGTTGGTAGGCCAATCTGGACTGTTCTCATCTATTGCTTGACAACCACAGTCGCTTTTGCCGCAAGTTGGGCATGGCTCAGCGTTACCGCCAAGTCCGGCCATTTTCAACAACTGTGCCAAAGCTTCAGCATCTTCACCTTCGGCGCTGACTGTGATGCTCTTGGTAGGATTGCCGTCGGCACCCGAGTTCATGTTTACGCTGACATTCATGCCTTCGTTGAGTGCTTGTTTGAATTTCTTGTCTAGGCTTTCATATACACCCTTGCCAAACTGGAATCCACCTGAGCTTTTTTTCTCTTTGGGTGCTTCACTGGTTTCCTCCACTGATTCTTCTTTCTTGGCTTTGGCTTTTTCTGGCAGACCTTTTTCTTTGGTCTTGGCAAACTTTTTGAGTTCGCCGCCAGGCATCTTGGCCATTTCTTTACTAGCGCCACGCAGTTCTTTTTTGGGAATCTCACCCTTTTGAGCGGCATGTGCTATGCCAGCGGCTCTGCGTTGTTTTTTGCTTACAGCTTTTTCAGCAATAGCTTCTTCGTCGTCATGTTCTTCTTGATCCATGTAGTCGTTGGCAGCGTTGATATAGTCCAGGGCCTTGGTAATCTTGCTTTGTACCCACTCTGGCAAGTTTTGATCATCGTCTAGGATAGCACTGAGTTCGTTGGCAGCCTTGGTTAGTGTGTGCAATTGATCCTTGGCCATGTCGCCTTCTTGATCGTATTCACCTTTGTCAGTGAGACTAACCGACATGTCTTCACTGCTCATGTTGCTGGGGCGAGTCATCATGACACCATCGGTATCTAAATCTTCTTCGGTTTTCTTTTTACGCTCACCTTTGTGCTTCCAGGCACCCTTGGTAGTGCGCTCAGGACCTTTGTCTGGACCTTTTGGACGACCTTTTTTCTTGGGCATGTCGCTTTTGACTTCGTCGTCCTTTTCATCCTCGGGCTCGGCTTTTCTAGTATAACGCTTGCTGTAACCTGTGTCTTTGACGTCATGGCGTGGGTGCTCGTCTTTGTGTGCGAACATGCCTTTGGCCACTTCTGGATCAAAGGCTGTGCCTTTGCTGCGTGGTTCTGATTTCTTGACAGCTTTCTTGATGGCTTCTGCGGCCACATCACCCAGCATTTCATCTACTTCTTTTTTGGCTCCGGCAATCTTGTCAGCAAATGTGATCTTGTCTGCAGGTGGTGCCAATTTGGCGAAACTTTTTTGCTTGGCTGTCATTGGTATGCCGCCTTCTTCTTTGACAGGATACTCTTTGCCGCCTACACGAATTTTTTCTCCAGACTGTATGCCATCAGCCTTGGCATCTCTGACGGCCTTGCCAAATGCATTGCCTTCGTCGGCCATTTGTTCATCCATCTTGTCATGCTTGGCACGGATACGAGCCATGGTTTCTTTGCTGGCTCCTTCACGTCCGGCTTTTTGCAAAGCCTTCATGCCAGTCTCTCCATATTTTTTCTTGCCCAAGTATGCCTGTAATGCTGACTCATCCATGTCACTTTCTTCTACACTTTCCTTGGCACGCAACTTGTTCAACATAGCGCCAGCTACACGTTCACCGGCAGCCTTGCTTCCATAACGTTGGCCTGCGCTCTTGGCAATCTTGGCAAAGGCTTTGCCTGGCTTGCCAATGTCTTTGCCAGCGGCAGCTTTTTTAGCTGAGTAGTCGCCAGTACTGCCTTCGGCCACTGCTGGTTGAGCTGATTCAGTAAGCTCTTGTTTCTTGGCCAAGTCTGCTAGTTTCTTGTTTAGGTCATAAAAAAATGTCATGCTGTTATCCTCTTGGGTTGGCGCCGGTTGCCGGACGTGGTGGTCGCTTGACCTTGGTCATGGGACTCTTGTCACCCATGGGCAAATCGTTTGTGGTCTTGGCTGGCGGAGTCTTGCCTCCAGCCACGGTAAATTCACTGCGATATGTGTTTTTTAATACTGCATGTTGATACGGGTTTGCAGAATAATCTTTGCTGAGTGCTTTTTGTTCTGCATCAGGAGCAGGAAAGTCTGTGTCAGTGAGTAGATCTTTGTTTTGTTCTTCGACCTTGACTTTTTCTTCGGCCATGCTGTCTTCATAGGCCGTGGTCAACAAACGGATACGGTTTGGATCAAGGCCCAACAATTGTGCAATTTGTTGTACCTGTGGCTCAATGGCTGGATAGCGGAATTCGCAGTCCATGCTGTTCACACTTTCGTTGGCGTGTGCAGGAAAGTCAGCAGGTTTGAGCTGTATGGGTGTTTTTTTAACAGCCGACACTTTGACTGGATCAAACTGCTTGAGCTTTTCTTCAAGCATTTTTATAAAGTCTGGCTCAATGTCACCTACGATTTTGATGCGATAACTGTAGGTTCTTTCGCTTTCTGCTAGATAATCTTTAAAATTTTTCATATTTGTATCCCTATATGATATTTATGCTTTGTTATTGTTTTGGTCTCTGTTGCCAATCAACTTTTCCAACAGTTCATTGCGACTGAGATGATTGAGCACTTCGCCGTGTGCTGTGTCCACGGGCTCGTCCTTGTTGCGATCCTGGTCCATGCGTGCTTTTTTCAACTGGAGATCAATCATTTTGAGCTTTTTGTTGAGTTTGGCTGTTTTGGCTGTTATAGCATGACCCAGCATGTTGCTGGCCACACCAAAAATTTCGCTGGCAAATCTTGAATCTACCTGCATGCCCAAATCCATGAGATCATTGTAGCTGCTTTTGGCCATGTCTGCTAGATCGTCCATTTCTCGATCGCTGGCATCTAGATCACGCACAGCCGGCAGGGCCGCATCTATTTTGTCAATGGTTGAATCCAGCTCGGCCAAGCTCAAGCGTGTTTCGGGCAAGGCAGGTATGGCTTGGTCAACTTCTTCAGAAGTAGGCGGCAGATCAAACAACTCTTCAAGTTTGCGTGTCATACCGTATTTACCGGTGTCACCCGCGGCCGTTACGGAACATATCGTCTTCGGTTATGACTCTAAAGGTAAGCCCGTTGCGTCTAGCCCATTTGGTAGCAGCGTTCCATTTGGCGTAGTTCACCGCTACTACAGCACCTTCTCTGGCACTCATTTTGCTTTCAATCACGCTTTGTTTTTTGGGTTTGATTTCTACCAGCTCGGCTATGAGCTGATTGTTTTTGTTTCTGTAGGTGATCAGGAAGTCAGGCACATACAGGCTTTGTTTGCCAGTCACAGGATTGCGGTAAGGTATCGTGATGCTTTCGCTGGCCCAGTTGACCACATGTTCATTGTTGTCAAGAAAGCGCATGAATGCATGCTCCCAACCCGACCTATATCTGGGCGTGCCTTTGCCCACATACTTGGAGGCATTTTTGATGGTGTAAGGTCCTTGTGCAAACTTGCTCATGCTCGCACGTTTCTAGCCACATAGAAATTTGGTGTCAAAGGTGCATTCAGTCCCAGCAAGGTGCTGCTGCTTCTCAGTCCGTTGAGATAGTAGCTCAAAGTCAAGGTAAGTTCTGGAACTCCCATTCCTTCAAATTGTTGTAGCAAATCCATCACAGGAATGTCACTTTGTTCTGAAATGCGAAACAAGGTCACTGTAAAGTTACCGGCAACATCGGCTGTGCCAAACACACTGCGAAAATAACTGTACACCGCATCATATTCCAAGGACGATACTGTGGCTTCGTACTCGTAGAAACGATCAAAAATTTGTACAGTCTGATCAACTCGTGGATTGTAACTATTGACTGAGCCCATGATTATCCCCGAGGTGGTTTAGGAAACAACATGCCGTTGGCTGTGTTCACTGCCACACGCACGGCTCCAGGCAATTGAGCTCGCAAGATGTCTTTGGAGGCCTGTCTGGCTTCTTGGTCCACAATGCTACGAAGATTTCTACCTTTAAAGGTTTGATAGGCAGTGCCAGCTTGTTGTATGGCTCCCAGCACATTCTGTACTCCGCCCTTGCCGTCGGCCAACAAGGCCAAGTCATCAAATGTGCCTTCGATGGCGTCAATGAGACCTCCTTGTCCAAACACTGTGGCAGTGGCTCCAGGTCTAGCCAGGGCACTTTTTACAGTATCGTAGTGTGCTGGATCGCCAAATCCCACCACAGTATTGCTGGGGGTTGCGCCGCCCACTGCGCCTTGACCGTACTTGACTGTTTCATACTCTATGGTCATGGTATTGGTCATGATGCCATTGCCTTGACTGTAATCATAGGTGTCATGTTGCCAATCTTTGATCATGGGATTGATCAAGGTATAGCTCGCATATTTTTTCTGGCTGAGTCCATATATGGTTATGTCTCTGAAGAAAGGTGGCTTGCCTCCATCTTTGCCGGCGCCAATATTTTTAGTGCCATCGTTGTAGCTTTCTCCGATGTAGCCCCAATCGTTGACCTGACGATCTCCGCTGTAGGTATCTCTAGTGTTGTAGCCAAACCCATTTTGCAAGGTCTGCAGGGCGCCAATGCTACCATCGATGGTAGGATTGCCTTGATATTTTTGGCTGGGATCCTTGTAGTAGTAACTGAAATAGTTGTACCACATGTTGCGAATCAAGTCTCCTTGATCGTCATTGAATACTATTTGCACTGGGTTGTATTGTATTTTGCTTTGTACCAGACGTTTACGATTGTACTGATTCATTGTGTCAATGCTGACTGTGTAGGTCGGTAACTGTGCTGTCTTGACCATGAGCCCTACACTGGCTATATCGCCATTGCCAAACACATTTTGCAAGGATGGAATCTGTCCAGTGTTGATATTGAAGAAAACATGAAAGAGGAACTTGGTTCTGGGGCTAAGTTCGTAGCCATTGGTACGGAATGTCTTGGCCGCATGGGCATAATCTTTCAGCCCATTGGGTGTAAAAAACCCTTGTAAAAAATCCTGACCAAAGCTCATGAGCTTTAGCCTGTGGCTACATCGCCGATGGTTCTTCCAATAACAGCGCCAACTCCACTTCCAGCTGGAGTTTGAACCGCATTATCAAAGCGTATGGTCATGCTGATTGTGGCCACTGCGCTTTCGGCGTAGTCCATGTTGTTGTAGTTGACTTCGCTGAGATAGCAACCATAGATCTCCCAAGTTTCCAATGCTATGGGTTCGTTGGCACCGTTGCCGCCATCTAGAACTTCAAAGCGTGTAAGGAACTTGTAATCAATACCAGCAGCAGCACTGCTTTGTTCCATGAAATCCAACTGCTTCTGTAGTTGCTCGCCGACTAACCTGCTGACTTGTCCGCCTGCATCGTCACGAACTTGGCAAGTAAGGTCGCCCCAGCTGTATTTGCCAGCCAACTTGATGGTACTGTTGTAGATTGGAACATCAATGGGTTCAAAACTCACAGCAGGACGTGTGAAGTCCATGACTTGTTTGGTTAATTCTGTGCGGGGTGTGCTAACGCCAAAATTTTCAAATATCACTCTAAAGCGATACTTGAGCTTGGGCATTAATAAACCCTGGACTGGGCTACTTTGGTCACTTGCCAAAGGCACTGTCATTCTACTGAGCGATGAAACGGCCATTTGTTATCTCCTGTGTACTGTTATTTATGGTAGCTTGAGTCTGAAAAATCAGGGCGGTTGGAGCCCTGATTGTTTCCTATTAGACCGCTGCACCTGCAGCAATTTCTCCTGTGTTCTTGATACGAACCGGTATGTAGATAAACTCTACAGCCTTGACTGGTTCAATAGCAATATCCACATATAGTTCGTTGCGATCGATACGTGCTGGTGTGTTGTTGGTAAGATCACAAATCACCAGGTAGTCGTAGATGCCGCGCTTGGCCACCAAGTCAATCATCAAGCTATCAATAACATTTCTGATTTCATTGCGTGTGATCTGATCATTGGGCTCAAACAAGAACTGTTTGCCAATGACTTCCAAACGACCACGTATGAATGCTATCAAACGTGCCACGTTGATACGATCCAAGGCACTGGTCAGTGTAGTAGTGGTCTTGTTACCAAAATTGGTGATACCCACTCCTGGTATGAAAGTGATAGGATTGATACTGTTTTCATACAAGGTATCACGTAGGCCTTGACGAACTCCCAGGCTTTCAAATTCACCAGTGGCAGCATTGATGTAACCAATTTGTATGGCATTGTCTACCACTCCACGGCGTGTTCCTGCTGGTGCCAACCATGGAAATGCCACTTCGTCGTTGCGGATGATTGTTCTGATCATCATATGGCTGGGTGGTTGTACCACTAGAGAACCAGTGGTATCAGTGGCCTGGCAACTTGGATAAAACACGCCAGCATACACATCACGTGTCAGGAATCCGTCGCCTGTGCTGAGTCCCAGTCCATTGTTGTTGCTGGACCAAGTCAAAATATCTTCTGGGCTCAGGCGCAACGGTGTGTCTGCCACAACAAATGCTGTGTTGTTGCGTTCGTTGTTGAGTGCCACCATGTTGGGCAACAATTCCGGGTACTGTGGACAACTGATCAAGTTATAAACCAATTGCTCTTCTCTTGCAGTGGTGCTGGTATCAATACCGGCTCTAAGAGCCTGGACAATCTGTACACGTTGTGCCTGGCGACCCATGTATGGGCTACCGTCGGCCTTGACTGGATTTTGTGAAACCCAAGCATTGGTTTCTATTGCTGCCCAGTACGTGGTATTAGTTGGTACATTACCGGTCGTGCTTTGTTTGGCCACATAGATCACACCATTGTAGTTTACAAAATCGTTGAAAACGTATGCAGTGGTGGTGTCATAAGCGTCTACTGCAAAATCACTGGAGTTAAAGTAGTTTACCTGGAATGCCTTGACATTGAATCCACTGCGACGTGTGTTCCACAACAAGGTTCCTTGTGGATACAGGCTAGGATCGGGTGCATCAATATCCAGATAGTCACTGGTCAACAAGCTCACTATAGTTGGGATAGGATCACTGATGGGATTGGTTGTACCATTGGGGGCCCAGCGTGCATCTGTAAACAAGATTCCGTTTTGTGTGGTTTGATCAGTGTTGTCAATCAACAGCCATTGATCTGTTCCATCCACATTGCTCCAGCGACTGATCACTGGATAATTTTCCAAATCTCCGGTGTTGATCCAAAGATCACCATAGACCAACGCACTTTGACTTTGGTCAGTCTGTGTCAATGGAGGCGTGGTACTAAAAATTGGTCCAGTGGCATTGGTATTGCTGAGGTCGTCTCCGCGTACATCATTGGTGACGTTTTGATAACCTTGCCAAATACCATCATCCTGAATCATGATATCTGCACTGCCTGTGGTGGCTGCACTGTAATACCATAAACGTCCGTCGGCTGGATCTTGGTCCGGTGCGGTGTTGCTGGCAATATAGGTAAATGTTGGAGTTCCGACCCAATTACTCAATACTACTCCAGAAGCACCACCATTGACGTAGTTGACTCTTACTCCACGAACTGCGGTAGTAAATCCAGCCGTGGTAACAGGACTGCCAGCGGTATTGATCAATTGGATACTGCCGCCCTGGCTATGTTCAATTATTATAGAACCGTCACTGGCAATGGCAGCACTGACATTGGGCACTGCAGCCGCACTCACTGCAGAGACAAAATCTACGGCTGTACCTGTGCCACCAATGGTTGCAGTGACTGGTGTGGAAAATGTAACCTGTGAGGTTGGTTGCACTCCAGCTTGTGAAGCCGCAATGGTAAATGTGTTGCCGACTGTAAACGGACCAGGCGTGCTGTCGGCTCCAGTGATTATGGTAGGACCCGAAGCAAATTTTTCATAGATAGTAAAACTGCCGGTACTGTTGGCCAAAACATCTACCTCGGCATAGGTTGTCCCGGCTGGGATGCCACTGCCGCCGCCCGAAGGATCTAGTCCATAATTTGCATAGGCATCATTGAAATAAACCGGGCAGCCTTGTTGAACAAAGGTGCCAAGTGTGCTGTTGAATCTTTTCACCACAAGATTGGTCCCCAAATTCACATTGTTGATCTTCTGCCACACTGATCCAGTGGGACGTGGACTGGTCTGTGTAGAGCCCCAACGTGGAGCATTATAGCTGTATTGAGCTAGATAATCTGTGGCTACGTATTCGCTTGGAGCAATGCCCAAAGCAGCCAATGGATTTCCAATGCCGTTTTCAAGTGATACGAGACCTTCGTCTGCGGTACTGCCATCATTGCTGGCTGTGCTGTCAGCATAAATTTGCAACTTGCCACCGATCACTGCAGAATACACTCCAGGTATACCATCTGAGTTGATGGCATCGCTGAGTCCATCAACGGTGTTGTTTGGAGCAATAGGAACAGCCACAGGATTATCATTGATCCTGACAGTGTTGCCTGCTGTCAAGGTGGTGGGTGCCAGAGTGCCTTGCACTGTGGGCCAAGCTGTTTTCCAGTCATCGCTACCAACCAATACCCAGGTATTATACAAATCGCCCAAGGTCACATCGCTGGTTTGTGTGGGGTATATAGGACCTCCACGCTTGTAGTAAATGGGATTCTGGGTGCTGGTAGCCACAACTGCATAGTCGCCTATGCTGCCAATGCTTTGCAATGGTACTGTGCTGGCTGGTTCTAAATCATTGTCATCAGTGATTACCAATGGAATCCTGTTTGCAAAAGCACCAGTGACCAAATTCCATTCAAAAATTCCCCAGGCCGTGTTGGCAGTATCTAACCAGTATGTTCCATTGTCAGGATTTCCAGTTGGGCGGACCAGGGTAGCGGTAAGTTCGGCCAGGTCAATGTCCACACGTTGTACATAACAACGATTGGATACACCCAGGGCACTGAAAGCAGCCAACAAACCATATTCGTTGAGTTCGTAGCCGTTGATAGGTGTGCCAGCAGTGGTCTTGTAAAAGAAGGGATTGCCATATGTGGCCAATAGATCCCGCTGGCTGGACATGAGCTTGACTTTGTTGGCTTCGGCAGCAAGAGTACCAGCAGCCACGCCAACTCCGGCGCCGCTGACTTTGTTTTGTGCTGTGGCCAGTAAAATATAAGGTACCGAATTGGTAGCGGAAGGGATATACTGACTTTCGTCAATGATTGTGACTTCTACGCCGGGTGATATTAGTGCCATGGTAATTCCTTTTTCTAGTTAAAGATATTTATGGAAAAAGGCAAAAACAAGCCGTGATTGCTCCCCTACCCAGTAGGGTTAAGGGTAAATATACCTATGAGACCCATGTGCATGGCCTGCAATCAACGATTTAGAGCTGTGGCTTATCACCGTGCTGACCGCATACAGTATCGACGTTTGTGTGAGCACTGTATCAGGCGCGGCCGCAGACTCAAGCCAGTTGATCCTAGGTGGAAAACAGCAGGTTACAAGAAAAAAGTCGTCTGCGATCGCTGTGGCTTTCGTGCAAAATATTCTGTACAACTCTTGGTTTATCACATGGACGGCAATCTTAACAACAATACACTACGCAATTTAAAAACTGTGTGTCAAAACTGCGTGATAGAGATTGCTAAGAGTGATTTGCCATGGCGGCCTGGAGATCTCGAACCAGATCGTTGACCTGTGTGTAAAGATGGTCCATGGTAGCATTGTTGTCTACCACAGCATCAAATTCAGTGCCAATCCAGGCAGTTTCGCTGGCATGTATGGCATATTTTTCTAGCTCAATCTTGCTGGTGGTCCAGGCCATGTTTTGTGGGCCAGAATTCACTGTTTCTGCTAGACAATACCACTCAGGATCAGGGCCACGATGCACACGTACCACAACACCGCCAGCACGCTTGATAGCGGCAATTTCGTTGGGGAAACGGCAGTCTGAAATGACCACATCGTCTGTGGTCTTGCGCAGTTTGTTTTCCAGGCTGGCAATCCAGGTATCATCATGGAACCCTCTACGCACTACTTCAGTTCCCCAGTATTGCAACACCCATCTTGGAGTCAAATCGGGCATGTTCAAGCGGGCCGCCCACCATGGGTCCACTTGCTCACGCCAGGCTCGACTGTGTTTGGTACGCCCTTCCAGCAGTTCACGATCCCAACCAAACACTGCACTCACAGCGTCTTTGAGTGTGTTGGCAAAACTTTCTCTGCGAAATTGATGTATGTTTACTAGATAGTCTGCTATGGTGTCTTTGCCTGCACCGATCAAGCCGCATACCCCAATGATCATCTTATTTCCTTTACGTTTAGGTGTCTAAGAGTGGCCTGCAACATGTCAATCTGTCTACGGCAGTCTTCAAGGGCATGATGACTGGTAGCAGGACGTGGTAGCTCGGGCCATAAACTGTAGATGGTTCTGGCATCACGCACATTGTAAAATTGCCAGGGCAAAGGTTTGCCGTAACTCTTGTAGGCGTGTTCCAAGATGTTCATGTCATACGTGGGCCCGTTTGCGAATATGAACTTGTGTTGCCAGGCCAATTTGTAAAGGCTGTCCAGGGCTTGGTCCAACGGCACACGCCCTTCTTCCATGAAGGCTTCTGTCTGTGCTTCTTTCTGAGTTGACCACCACTGCAAGGTACCTTCTTCAATGGCACGATTTTCTTGGCTTTCCAAAGTGATTCTGGCATAGTAGCAACGGTCATAGTAGCCGGTGCCAAACGGATCAAAGCTCTGTGCGGCTATGGTCAGTATGGTGGCATCCGGACCAGTGGCCAGGCCTTCTATGTCGATCATCAGTGAGCTCATGCTTGATTATAGCATGGATTTAGGATTAAATCTACTGTGCGTTAACCGATTACAAAAGTGATGGGCTGGCTGCCGTCGATGTAGTTTTTGAGTTGTTCAATTTGAGCATCCATCTGGACCTGAGCTTCGGCTTTCATGGCCGACCCATTGAGTGTGCCGCCACCTTGTGGACCAGCTATGGTACCAAACTTCTCTCTTGCTTCGCCAATGATGTACTTGCAATTGGCCACCATGTAGTCACGTATCCATTGACTGATTTGGAAATCCTGTAGGAGATTTACTTCGGGTTTGAGATTGTAACACCATAACAACACATTCTCTCCGGTGCCCTTGGGGTCACGGATCAGTTGCAGTTTCTTTGTGACTGGGTTCCAGGTGTAGTTCATGTAGCCACCAAACATTCTGGCTGCCAATTCCACATAGCCTGCATAAAAATCATAAGTGGCGAGGCCACCGGCCACGTTGAAGTTCATGAGATACACATTCATACTGGCCTGGCTAAACGGATCAAAGTTTGACGCAAATGGTCCTGTGCTGTCACCAAAGGTCCTGCGAAAGATCTGGCGTACCGTGATCACTTCCTGCGGCAAGGTATAGATGTTTACGTCTCTGACCAACTCCATGAAAGTATAGCTTTCTTCATAGGCATTTTGTGCCCGCTGGCGATAGGTTCCTATGGTTTTTTGGTAGGCTGCTTCGTAGTGTTCGTCATCTAGTTCAATGTCAACGATCTGACTGCCCAGTTGTAACTGGACATAATCAATCAGCGTTTGTTTGAGGGTTTGTAGTGTCGATTCTGCTTGTGCCATGGGAACTCCGTGTTCCCTGTATTTACCAGGCTTTCAGTATGATTAGATTCTCGTTGCCACGCCCGTTGTACTTGGTTTCTGTGGCCTTGATGTCTTTGAACACTTTACGAGCCGCAGGTTTGCCCCCACTTAGTAGCTCTTTGAGCTGTTCTGCTGGCTTGCGTAGAGTTTTTTGTACAGTTTGCATGGTATCAAAGCCCACAATAGCCGATCCTTTGACACTGAACGAACCCAGGTGACTGTCGCTCATCACATGGATCAACTTGCGTTTCTTGGTGTCGTACAACCAGGCTTCGCTGGCATTGACCAATTGGGCTGGTGCAACGCTTGTGAGCTTGAGCTCGGCAAAGTCTTTCATGTACTTAAATTTGGATGCGAGTTTTTCTGGGCTGACAGATTTCTTGGCTCTGGGCTTGCGTTCCACTTTTTTGATCTGTACATAGTTTCCACAGTCAGCTATGACTTGCTCAATGAATTTGATGCACTGCTTGATTTGATTTTTGTTAAGGTGACTGTAGCCTTCCACAAGGTCTGCATCCTCACCGGCTAATACTTTTTCAAACTCGGCCAACTTGATTTTCCAGGTATCGGCAATGGTGCCTACCATATTGGGACTGATGTTCATGCCACGAATCTGTGCAATGGGTTTCCAGTCTGCGCTCATCTTGGCACCGTCCCGGATGAAATCATCAAACATGCCTTCCAGCTCGCCAGCACATTCACTCACTTTCTCACGCAGATGATCTTGTATTGTGAGTTTTGCTACAGCCACTTCGTTTTCGTCAATGACCTTTTTTATTTCTTGTTTGATTTTTAGCATTGTGGCGATCTGCTCGTCAATGATACACTGTTCATGCTCATTGAGCGTCAGGCCCATCAAGGTCATCCTGCACACCCAGGCTGGGGTCAAACGAATCTGGCTGTCAGGGATACCACGCATAAGTTTGGCGTCTTTGCTTCGATGATTGATGTCCAGGTACTGACACAGCATGTCCTTGGCATCTTTTTTGCCATAGTGATAGTTGTACCAGGCAAAGGCCTTGCTGAATGCACTGATGCGATTTTCTTCTGTGGGTTGGAATTTCCAGTCAGGCTCGTGCCCAACATATTTGGTTTCAGCACCTTTGGGATTCAAAGGCTTGATCACAGTTGCGGCTCGTGCGTTCATGGACTCTCCTAAGTGTAAAGTATTATTATAGCATGTGGGCCATTTTTGGTCAACCGTTTAGCAAGGCCGCAAATGTTAGGTGTTGCTCTAGATTGGTAATTAGATCCGTGGCATTTTGCACCAATTCCTTGTGGCGTGCGGTTTCTCGATGCAACCTACGGCATTCCACACTTTCCATGTCTACGGCCACCATGGCTGCATCTACAGTTTTTACCATTTTTAACAAGTCCTTGCGAGCAACTTTGTTTTTGATTGTGGCTATTTGGCGTTCTGCCCGATCTAATCGTTGATACAACTCATCCATGCAAGTAATTATACTGGCTTTGTAGTTGTTGGTCAAATCAGCCCATAAATATACTACTATGCCACGCCTGAGTCTATACCGTCCCAATCGCACCAGCGATTATCAATACATTGATCGCAATATCAGTGAGATGTACACCGTGGGTGGCCTTGACATTTATGTACACAAATATCTGGGTCCAAAAACTGGTGATCCCGGCGATGCCGACATAACCATACCGGTTCGTGAAGAACTGAATCCCCTGTTCATCGAAGATCTGTTATTGTTGGAAAACCGTGACAGAGCCTACGATCCCAACATCTATGTCATGCGTGGTGTGTACCGTGTGCAAGACATTGATTTTGATCTCACGCAATTTGGTCTGTTCTTGAACAACGATACCTTGTTTATTACATTTCACTACAACGATATGATTGATACGTTTGGTCGCAAACTCATGAGTGGTGATGTGTTAGAGTTTCCCAACTTAAAAGATTATAATCCTTTAAATTCCAGCATACCCCTGCCCTTGCCCAGATACTACGTGATACAGGATGCGGCGTTTGCCAGTGAAGGATTCAGTCAAACCTGGTTGCCGCACTTGTGGCGTGTGAAAGCCACACCTTTGGTCAACGCACAAGAGTACCAGGACATAATGAAACAGCCGTTTGTGACCAACAACATCTGGGATCCGGGCAATTTTTATCCCAATGGTACCCGGGTCAACTACGGAGATGTTTACTATCAGGCCAACGGCAATGTGCCAGCCGGTACTGCCATTGATGCTGTAAATCCCAGCACCGGTCAACCTTACTGGACCTTGATCACCAATCCCAACACCGTGGGTGATAGTGCCAGCACTCGCAACAAAGATCTAGCACTGAATGATGCCATATTGGCTCAGGCCGAAATTGAACTACCACTCAGTGGATATGACATAACCAAATTTTATATTTTGCCAACTTTCCCTGATGGCCAACCAGCTGCCACTGTCACCGGAGTCAACACAAACAGTACCACAGTGAGTACTGCCAGTACTCAAGCCGGGCTAGAGACCACACCTAGAAGTTTTGGTTACACCATGGGCTATCTCAGCAACAGCGTGGATCCTACCACGGGTCGCATACTACCACCCAATGGCTTGCCGGTGACACCAGGAGTGAGTTTCCCACCAAATCCGGTAGTAGGCGATTATGCCCTGCGCCTGGACTATTTCCCCAATCGATTGTTTCGTTACGATGGTGCTAGATGGGTCAAGATTGAAGATGCTGTGCGCACCGGATTAGATTTTGAAGCCGATGCCAAGACCCAGCGTGCCAGCTTTGTCAACAATACCGATCAGGTATTGACCAATGATCGTGGTTTGATTCCAAGTCGCCAGAGCTTGAGTGAAATACTCAAACCACAAGCCGACAACGGAGGATAAACATGCCAGCACTGACTCCTATATTTTTTTACGACGAACAGATACGCAGATTCCTATTGCAGTTTGCTAGGATTTTTTCAAACTTCCAAGTAGAGTATGGTCGCAACGAAGAAGGCACTGACCACACATTGGTTCGTGTACCAGTACGGTATGGCGATGCCACCCGACAAGCACAGACCATCCTGCAAGAAAATTCAGCGTCAGGCATGCCAGCTACACCCTTGATGACTTTTTATATTTCTGGTCTTGACTATGACCGTCCTAGAATGCAGGAACCTTACTTTGTCAGCAAGATCAATGTGCGTCAAAGAACCTACGACGAAGCCACCAACAGCTACGAAACCACGCAAGGTAATGCATTTACCATTGAACGTTTGATGCCCGTGCCTTACAAGCTCACATTAAAATTGGATATCTGGACCAGCAACACCAATCAAAAAATGCAGATACTTGAACAGATGTTGGTGTTGTTCAATCCCAGCCTGGAAATACAAAGCACCGACAACTACATTGATTGGACCAGCCTCAGCATTGTGGAATTAGAAAGCACACAGTGGACCAGTCGTGTCATACCTCAGGGCACAGAAAATCCCATTGATATTGCCACTCTAACATTTGCCTTGCCCATTTGGATTTCAAGTCCAGCCAAGGTCAAGAAACTGGGTGTGGTCGAACGCATTATTGCTCAGATATTTGATGCCCAAGGAGACGCTTCAAATGCAGTGTTGAACAATGATTTATTGCTGGGCACTCGTCAAGTGATAACACCTTACAGTTATCAAGTGTTGTTGATTGGAAACAGGTTGCAGGCATTGAAACAATCTGAAGTCGTTCAACCACCCAATACTAGTCTGGCGCCGCCCGACAGCCCCGACAGTGATCTAATGTGGCAGGCCATTGTGGGCATGTATGGTGTGCTAAGGCCCGGTATTAGCTATGTGAGATTAGCACAAGAAGACGACACCGAAGTCATAGGCACTGTTGCCTATGACCCCACTGACAATAGATTTTTGTTGTTTAACGTGGATCCAGATACCTTGCCAGCAAACACCCTGGCACCAGTCAATGCTGTGATCAATCCTTTGCTCAGTGGGCCCAACGCAGGACTGGCACCACCTGCACAGGGACAACGATACTTGCTGACCGAAGATACCGGATCAAATGAATCAACTACATCTCCAGTGGCTTGGCAAGGGCAAAACAATCAACCATTGGTGGCCAAGGCCAACGACATCATTGAATACACAGGAACTCATTGGGCAGTCAGCTTTGCCAGCAACAGTAGTCCCAACAACATACAATACGTAACCAACCTAACCACAAGCATTCAATACAAGTGGATCGCTAATGCCTGGGTCAAGAGTTATCAAGGTCTATATCCGGGAGGACAATGGAGCCTAGTTCTGTAAATGCAGTAGGTGTTTGGTTTTATGCTGTGGCCACTGGCAGATACTTGTATCTCATGCGCAATGATCCAAAACATCCAGATACCTGGGGCCTGCCCGGCGGAAGGATTGAGCCTGGAGAAACATTGATTCAAGCTATCAAACGAGAGTGTTGCGAAGAACTAGGATCAATGCCTGAATATCTGCGTCTAGTGCCGTTGGAAAAGTTTACCACCAACGATCACGGTTTTGCATACCATACATTTTTTTGCAGCGTGGCTTCGGAATTTATACCTGTTCTCAATCACGAACATCAGGGCTATGCCTGGATTGCTTCGGGAGTATGGCCAAAACCCATGCATCCTGGCCTGTGGAGCACTGTTAACTTTGATGCTGTTCAAACCAAAATAGCCGTGGTAGAACAACAAATCCAAACAGGTTAGATCTTGCCTACTACCACAGTGATTGTGCCAACTGTGTCAGAATCATAGTCTTCAAGAGCTTTGCCCAACACACAACCCGGTTGATAATTTGTCAGATCTAAAACAGTAGCCACGCCGGGCATATCACTGGACACCAGCAGATCACCTTTGTGTATGGTACCAACCACTTGACAAGGCACACGACCAGTCAAGGCTATGGCCACCACATGTTCACCTTCTAATCCTGTGTTCATTTCGTAAGCAGGTGCGGTAGAAACTGCGCCAGCCACTCGCGTAGAATGCGAATGTTGACTTATGGTCACTTCTTTGGCGCCGCCAAACTCCATCACAGTGCCTGGATCGTAGGTCTGATCTGACAGATATCTTTCTGCCAAGTCAGCGTATCTGGCCGAACTGGCTGTGCCAGCAAAAATTGCCGATGTCAGCGTGCCGCTGCCCGGAACGTAAGTAAGTCCACTGACAGCATTTGCTGCATTGTCGTCGACCAACGGAGCTACTGCTACTCCAGCAACTGATAAAAACACAGGATAGAATGTAGATAAACTAGTAGATTGAGATGTGGCATTGATTGCAGTGTTAGGACCTGTGGGTCCTTGTGGTCCTTGTGGTCCGGTGGCGCCTGTGGGTCCTTGTGGTCCTTGTGGCCCAGTGGCGCCTGTGGCTCCTGGACCGGTGGATCCTTGTGGTCCTTGTGGGCCCTGTGGCCCACGTGGTCCTTGTGGTCCGGTTGCTCCAGTGGCACCTTCTGGTCCTTGTGGGCCGGTAAATCCCTGTGGGCCTTGTGGGCCCGTGGCGCCTGTGGCACCAATTGGACCGCCCGATGGTCCTGTGGAACCAATTGGTCCTTGTGGTCCTTGTGGTCCCGAAGGTCCAGATGCACCAGTGGCGCCGATTGGTCCGCCAGATGGTCCTGTGCTACCAGTAAATCCAGTGGCTCCTTCTGGTCCTTGTGGTCCTGTGGGTCCCTGTGGCCCACGTGGTCCTTGTGGTCCAGTAAGTCCAAATGGCCCCTGTGGTCCTTGTGGTCCCTGTGGTCCGGTGCTACCTGTGGCACCTTGTCCAGTTGCTCCTAAAAATCCTGTGGCACCAATGGGTCCTTGTGGTCCTTGTGGTCCTTGTGGTCCGGTGGCACCAGTGGCACCTATTGGTCCCTGTGGTCCGCGTGGTCCCTGTGGGCCAGTGGGCCCTTGTGGTCCGGTGGCACCTTCAGGTCCTTGTGGTCCAGTGGGTCCTTGTGGTCCAGTTGCACCTTCAGGTCCTTGTGGTCCAGTAGGCCCTTGCGGTCCCTGTGGGCCCTGTGGCCCCGTGGCGCCCGTTGCACCAATAGGTCCTTGTGGTCCCTGTGGACCCTGTGGGCCTCTAATCTGTCCTACATTATTCCAAAGTACACCATCATACACCCATAAATCGCCAGTGGCTGCATCGATAACACCATTACCGGCCACAGCACCTGGAAATGCTGCGTTTAAAGTTGTTTGTGGGTTTCCTGGAGGAACAACGTTTACATTAGGCACACTGCCAAGAATAATAATTGATGCTCCTTGTGGTCCTTGTGGTCCTTGTGGTCCTTGTGGACCAGTAGCGCCTGTGGCACCGTTAGGTCCTTGTGGTCCTTGTGGTCCTGTGGCACCTGTGGCGCCAATGGGTCCTTGTGGGCCTTGTGGGCCTTGTGGTCCAGTTGCTCCTGCGTTTGGTATCCAGTTTCTAGTGCCGTCTGTTTGCGATGCCAGAATATATCCATTGACTGCGGGCACGCCCAAGTTTGGTTCAGAGATACTGGTTTCAGTCCAATCATATCGATCGGCCGGAACTTCTGTGGGCGGAATAGTCGCGACGCGACCGGAAAGTAAGCGTGCCATTATGGTGTGGGTATGATTGTAACGTTTCCAAGATTTTGACTGGCTGGTGACAAGTCACCTGATATCACCACGTCAAACACGTTGGCAGTGCTGGCGCTGACCTGTAGTTGGTCTCCATTGACACTGTTGGCATCAAATTTGAGCAGGCTTCTACCGTTGAGGGGAACATAGGCGGTGTCATAGGCCGGAACCACCACAGTGCCAAGACTGATGGTGGTGTTGCCACCCTCCAGCAGTATCTGCACATCCAGGGTTTCGTCTGATGCGGTTTTGTTAGTAACCGACAACGGAGTAAGGAAAAATATCTGTCCTGGCAAAATAGCCCGTGTAGGATCGCTGGGATCTCTTACTTCGTATTGGTTAGAAGGATCTGGCACACTATAATCTGGTGCATCTGCTCCGGTAAGACCTCCATCTAGTGTGGTCATTGAGACTGGAACATCTACCAAATATAGTGTTTCTGGCAATCCTGTGGACGGTGTACGACAAACAATTCTTGACATCTATTGCTCCATGTTAAAAGTTACCAAATGCAATGGCAGATTTTGTGGCAATCCTGCCCACTGCAGAATCAAATGGTGGTCCCGACAGTTCTCCGGTGTCGGCATTAATTGTCATTCCGCCCACAAACAAGGCATTTCCCTGATCGTCCTGTCCGCTGGCAATTACCTGGCCATCATTTACTTCTCTGATACTGGCTTCAATGTTGGTTCTGTTGAATGCTGGTGGAATCCTGGTCAGTGCCACGCCTGCCAGTGTACTAGACCAAGTGTGGCCAACCGCAGAAATAGTACTGGGTTGTATAGTATATACCGGAGTAGTAAAGGTTGGTATAAGAGATTCATCAACCAAGGCTGTAACAATGGCAATGGCATTGGCACTCAGTCCCGGCAAAGCATTGACATAATCTCTGATAAACGCAAATGCGAATAGGTATGCATCAACAAAGTTTGTGCTGGTGAACAATGGCGTTCCCATGGTATTATAAAATGTCTTGGTGTAATTTTCCATGGGCAGTTCGTCTACACTGGCCAACACCCAGATCAGAACCTGGACAAGATTGGCACCATAACTGCGAAATGTCAGTTGATCATCGGCGGTCCACCCAAAGGTGTAAACGTCTCCGGTGGCAGGATCGACCGTGGTATTGAGTGCTGTGTAGGTTGCATTGACAATGGTGCCAACGGGTCCCTTGAGTGGCTCAATGATTAAAGCCGAAGCTGTTTCAAGGGTCAGTGTAACACTGCTGACCCCGTCAGGCACAACAATTTGACGGAATCCTTCACTCCACATGGAGAAGTCACCAAATTGAGTGCTACAACTTGATAGTATTATTTGACCGCCGGTGAGCGCAAGAAAATGCTTGTGACACCAGATACTGACTGCGTTGATGGCATTGACAAGGCCACCGTTTTTGGCACAGTATCCAATGCCATTGGCCGATACTGGTGTGGCGCCCCAGGTCATGATATTGGGGAATATGCTGTATGGTGAACACACCAAGCCGTCGGCCAAGGCCACTCCGACACCACGAGGTACAAATGGATTGGGTGGTATGCTGAATGGGTCCAATGGTGGTGGTACCGATGTCCAATCTGGAACAGTTCGCACTGCAATTTTGTGTGCGTAAGGAGTACGTCGAATAACAGCGCCGGGTCTGAATGACACAGCAAATCCTTCTGAGGGATTGGTGAGATCGTCTAAACTAAACCCTTCAAACAAAAAACCTTCAATAAAACAACCAGACCCCATGCGAAAAACATTGCGTTCTTCGTAGCCAACTTCAGGAAAAATTATCACAGTACGATGGGCGCATTTGATCACACAATCATCAGGCATATCTAAATGTCCCTGAGTTTCGTATCTTCCAGGTCCAACTTCAATCAGTTGGATGGCTGTTGCGTCTACTGCTTTGACAGCCGTGGCCAAGGTCAACGCCTGTTCAATGGTGGCCAGGGCCGACAGTGAGGACCGACCGGTGTTGGTGTCGTTGCCAGTTTTTGATACAAAAAATGTGTTGGCCACTGGAATATCATTGACCAAAACAATTTCGTCACTGGGGCCAGTGTCAACTTTCATGTAGGCCTTGCCGTCGGCAGTATTTAAAGCCAGCTCTCCAAATTCAACAGCGGTAGTCAAAGGTTTGGCATTGGCCACACTGCTTTGTTTTAGTAGGATCGTATTTGCCATGTTGTGCCTATCTAGTAAGTTCCACCGTTGATGACCGACGCCACATTGAGCACTTGTTGATTGTTTGCATAAAGTTGTCCGCCGTAGAGATTACCGCCAATACCAACTCCGCCGTCAACCACCAGTGCTCCGGTGTATCTGTTGACAGAAGCTGTATTGGCACTTATGTTGGCAGTCTGGGTGCTGATTACTATGAGGTTACCTACTCCACTGACACCAAAGGTAATATTTCCACTGGGAACTGGAATATCCACGTTTGATGTGCCATTTTGTAACTTGCTGGCCGCTCCAATGTTGGCCACTACGTTGCTGAGAAATTGTCCATCACCAAAGTAGTAATCGGCGGTGATATTGCCATTGATTCCTACATTGCCGTTGAGCACGATGTTGGCGGCCGTAGCAATGATTTGATCTTCAACATTTATTGTTGATAAAATAAAATCGCCGTTTACATTCTTATAAGTTGCCATTTATAATCCTTGTGCCTTATTTAGCAATAAAAATCACACACAACCGCCGAGCTTGATCCACACCTGCTGACATTTACAAATCCTTTTGATTATTTATGCGGTCTAGGAAGGCCGACAAATCCATGGTAAACAGGTTGGGCAAAGCACTTAATTCGGCTATGTGTGCCGAAGTTTCTCCGCAAACTCGATAAAATTTTGTGTGTGCATGATCACGCATGACCCGGCACATTTGTTTGATCCAATTTCCTGTGTAGGTCGGAGCGGCATTTGTGGCTTTGTAAAACTCTGTGCCGGCATAGATATTGTTGAATCCATGGGTTGCAGTAGGACCTAGATCAAAGCCCAACAAGTAGATCCGTCGGTGCTGATCCAATGCGGCCAGGCTCACCGCGATAGGGCCAGAACTATATCCAAAATAATCGTGTGGAACTGTTTGTGCGCCCAGATCCGGCAGGGGCCTTCGAGTGTAAAATCTGTTGATTTTTGCATAGCCACTTTCTTGTATGGCCGTGGCTATGGGGCGGTCTGTGGCCACCAAAACATCTGGAACGAATTCTCTGTATAACCCGTTGCATCCGTAGATTTTTCCCAGCGATTGTAACTGGAGCAATGGTATTTCTCTTCTGCTGATGCCGTTGCCAAGTGCAAATGCTATGGTCATAAAAAATCCTCACAGTACTTAGCTGTGAGGATTTTGGTTGAGTACAAATTAAGATGTGTACTTTTCGACCTGTGCCAGGCTCAACTGATTTTGTTGTCCTGCGGTGTTGACACCGCCTGAGGTTCCTGACTTGATTTCGTAGCCTTCGTCACTGAAGAAGTTGGCATCAAAGCGAACGTTTTGACCTACCAAAGTAGGATTCCAAACATCGCCTGTGTTGGCCGAGCCGCCAGTTTCGCCACCGGTGAAATCCGACAAGAACTTGTTGGTCAGCTTGCTGATGGCCTGTTCTGTGGAATCGGTTGCACCCGAAAAGAAGCTGATGCTCATGTTGCCTGACGAGGGCGTCAAGTCACTGGTCAACACACACTGTCCAACTTCTTGTGCTGTACCTGTGGTACCGCCAGGAGCTGCTGCTGTGGGTGTAAAGATTGTGCCAACTATGGCACCTGCTGGAGCACCCATAGCTTGCCAGTTGGTATCACCCAGTACAGCAATACGCAAGCTCACTGTGGGAGATCCACCAATCACAGCCGTGGATGGATCAATAGGCGTTGTGGTGGCTACCAGATATTTTCTGGAACCTTTTTGACGTATGATCAAACCAGGTGTTTGACCACTGGCGCTGTTGGCAATGAATACTTCACACTTGACAATTGGATATGCGGCTGTGGCAATTGTTGCAGGTTGTACACCGCCGACCACGCCAAGATACTGATCACTGTTCATGGCACCGCCGGTTGGCAGAGCAGGATTGGTCAATTGATCAAACGCATTGAATCCAATATCCTTACCAACGTTGCCGCCGGTTTCGATTACTTTTTTAATTTTGAGAGGACGTCCCATTTTGTTTTCTCCTTTAAAGAAGCCCAATGCGGGTTCTAGCCGCTACGCAGGGGGTTAAAGCCTGCATAAAACGCCTTATTGCGTTGACAAGTATTTATGCAATAACATAAATTATACAGGGTCCGGCACAGGTTCTTAAATATTGCCATGACCGCAAACGAACTAGTGGCCTTGGGCAACACCAGTAGAGAAAACGATGACCCCGAACAGGCCTTGGCCTACTATGCACAGGCGTTTGTGCAGGATCGACTCAACAGCCATGCCTGGAACAACTATGGCAATGTGTTGCGTGAGTGCGGAGATCCTGCGGGTGCCATACCTTTTTTGCAACGAAGCATCACACTGAATCCTGCCAATGCCACTACAGCACAGTTTAATTTGGCTGTGGCTTACTTGTTGCAAGGCGACTATGTCCAAGGATGGGCACAGTACGAACATCGGTGGAACTTTGAACACCTGGCAGGAACCTTGCCTACATTTTCTCAACCACAGTGGAACGGCGAAGACCTCACGGACAAGACCATCCTGGTCCTGGGCGAACAAGGACACGGCGATAACATACAGTTTGTGAGATTCCTATGGAACTTGCACAAATTGGGTGCTCGTATTGTTTTGCAGGTCAATCGTAATCTGGCACCATTGTTTGGTGACAGTCCTGTACTTGATCAGATTGTGGATGTTGGCCAAACGCCCGAAGCGTTTGATTACTGGATCCCCATCATGAGTTTGCCACGTGTGCTGGGTGTGACTTTGGAAAATCTAGCACAAATGCAGAGCTATCTAATTGCTGACGAAGGACGGTATCGTGCTTGGCTCAAACATCTAGGCCCCAAGCATCAGTTACGTGTGGGCTTTTGCTGGTCGGGTCGTAGAGACACCTGGGTCAATCGCTACAAAGGCATGGATCTAGATCACATGCTGGCCCTGATACAGCGCAATCCCAACTACGACTGGATCAATCTGCAAATGGATGCCACTGAGGAAGAAACACAACGGTTAGTTGCGGCCGGGGTGGTTGAATACAATTTGCCGGTGGCCACATTTGCTGACACTGCGGCCTTGGTTTCAACCCTGGATGTAGTCATCTCCGTGGACACAGCCATAGCGCACCTGGGTGCGGCCTTGGGCCGTCCTACCTGGGTGACGCCCATATAGGCAGTGAGAGCGTTCATGCCCACCGGGCCCTGCGCTTCAACGAGTGAGAGCTCGTCGAGCACTGGGCGAACGGGCCAC
>Ga0209296_1000214_pt1 | contig 51637 bp, 60 predicted proteins | sample S_130206_EF_Meta_FD_187319 | JGI IMG/M metagenome (GOLD analysis project Ga0209296, IMG submission 187319) | Freshwater microbial communities from Lake Simoncouche, Canada to study carbon cycling - S_130206_EF_MetaG (SPAdes) (version 2) | ecosystem: Environmental > Aquatic > Freshwater > Lake ...
ACGAGCATATTGCTCGTTGGTTAATCCAAATTTCTTTGCCAAGCCCACCTGCGTCTTAGAAAGAACTACTTTTTTAGGAGCAGTACTCCTTTTAGCTGGCGCGACCACCGTGCTTGGTTTTGTACGTTGAGGTCTTTCATCCTCATCGTTAGTTGAAGCTCCACCAAATTCTTCTGGGAATCGGCGTTGCACTTCTTTATCTATCGCTGCATAGTACTCATCTGTACCAATGTAGCCTCGACCATATTTGGACTCTAAATCCTCGTGGACACCTTCAGCATATCTGCGCATAGATCGTTTATTTTGATCAACGAACCATGGGTTTTTTGACACCCATGACGCAACTTTCGGGTCCATTTGAGGGTTTTGAGACCTCTGTGGTGTGATTTGTACATCATTTTCTTCATTTTGTACAGTAGGTTTGAAATTTTTTGCTTTATCTAACTTAAGCTGAGCACGGATCATTTCCTGCTGAGCTTCTAAAAGCTTGTCAGAATCACCTGAATCGTAGGCTTCTTTGTAGTTGCGGCTAGCCTTATCGACTTCCATCTCAGCGGAGTTCTGATATGTAGAAATAAGCTCTTTTTCGCCTGATTGCAGGACGTTTTTAAGCTTACGGTTCTCGTCAAGGATACGCTGTGCAACGGCTAAAGACTCTTGTTGCTCACGTATTGCAGCCTCTTTCTCCCTACGCTCGTCGTGCCAAGCCTTCTTGTATTGCTTAAATTTAAGCTTTACGTTATGGGAGTAATCCTCAGAGTCGTCAGCCTTCTCTAAGTCTTCTTTAATACTGTTTGGAAGGGGTTCTACGAACCGGTCTTCAGGGGGAGTATCGTCTTTTACGTCGATATTAATATCTACGTCATCGCCCTCAACAGAGATATCAAAGGTATCTTCGGGTTTACCCTTATCTTCTTCATCGGGGAACTTATAGCTATCGCTAAATTTAGGCATGTGCGCTCCTTATTTGCGTTTTATGCCGCGTGGATCGTCAACAATACCTTCTACAGTATCGTCGTTGATGATGCGGAACTCTCTACCGTGGATGACCAGTCGTGAACCAGCGTAGGGCCGGACCAAAACAAAGTCGCCTTGTTTACACCAAGGTCCCGTTGGGAACTTTGTTGTATCTTTGTAACAGTCTGGGCCAAGCTCAACGACAAACAAGACCGTTGTGAGGGTCTCTTCGTTGCGCATGGTTTCGTCTGCTTTCACCAAACCAATTTCGCTCTCTTCAAACTGCTTCTCCGCCTCAGGAATTGCGCAAAGAATGCGGTAGCCTGATGGTTTTGGTAGCTGTTTAGCTTTCTCCTCTGCTTTCTTGTACATCAAGGCCGATAGATCGACTGCTTGACTTAAATCCAACGTTGGTGTTTCACTCATCCGAGTTCTCCATGTTTTTTGTCAGGTCTGCAATGTTTCTGCGAGCTGTGAGTAGACCTGTGATAACCCCACATTTATTGCAGTACTCCTCGTAAGACTTAGCAGATTTGGCTCCTAAGTCTTCCTCGATTTGTTTGATGTTTGCATCAATTTGCTGGATTAAAAGATCCAGCGCTTTTTTAGTTTGGTACATCAGCTATCCTTTTTAGGTTTTTGCTGTTGTTTAGCCCTATGTTCAGTCTGCATCTGGGCAATTTCTCTTTGATTAGCTAACATCAACTGATGCTTCTGCATGTCCATACCTGTTGAGAAGCCAGCCTGCTCATGCGTGTGATCTCGCTGCTGTTTATCAGCTTGCGCCTTCATCGCAATCTTTACACCTTCAGTCTCCTGCTGCGCATTGATCCGCTCACGCTCAATTTGTAACTGAGCCTGTTTGAGCATGACATCTGCCTGATCTTTAGCCGCCTTGCGTTGCTGCTCTTGGGCTTTAAGCTGGAGTTCTTGCTGCTGCAACTGGATGAGCGGGTCTTCCTGCATCTGCTTGTTTTTCTGCTGTTGAGCTTCTTGCTGATGTTGTTGCAGAATCTGCTGGGCTGCTTGCGCCGCCATCTGAGACACCTGAACCTCCATCTCTGGGGACATTTCAACTTCATCTGCATCTTCGTTGTATGGTGGCAACGTTTGACCCATAGCTTGCTCGATCTGCTTGCGCATCTCCATACCCAAGTGCTCAGCAACGTGTGCCGAACCCACAGCCATAAGCTGCTGCGCCAATTGAGGACTTTGACTTAACATCTGCTGGATATGAGGATCTTGAGCCATAGCCATGTGAACCGCAATGTGGGCTTTATGGTCTTGGTAGATAAACGCTTTAACAGGCTTGTTGTTAAGCATGTTCTGGTTCTCTGTAACCGGATCACGAGGCTTCATATCGTCATGGATTGGCACAAGTTTCTGATAATTCTTGATACCTAGCACATCTAACATCTGACGGTGCAAGAGTGGCAAGTCATACAACTGAGGAGCTGTCTGCGCAAGCTGGAGAGCCGCCTGATACTGAACAACTTTCTGAGCCATCGTCGCAGCGTTGGGATCACTCACTGGGATAATATCGACCATGTCATAGTCAGACTGCTTAGCACGGCGACCACCCTCAATTGGCTCGTAGCTGTACTCTTCTGGAGTGTAGTCACGGATGATTACTTTCAAGAGTTTGAACTCTTGCTTCATCGAATAGTGGATGCGAGCCTGAACAGCCGACATAGTCTTAAGCTGACGCTCAAGGATAGCCAGAGTTGTGCCTACAGGAGCCTGCGCCGACATATCTGATGTTTGCAGCTCAACAGCGCCGGCAAACTTGCGGCCTTCATCAATAATCTGATTCAAGAGCGCTGCCAAAACCTGTGATGGCTCCTTGTATGGCAGAGGCATGATGTTGTCACGCATCGTGCCGCTAGGAACGTCTACATCACGGAACTCGCCCGGGGAGATTGGGGTGTCGTCGCCTTTGGTGCGAAGTCCTCTAGTCTTAAAACCACCGGGGAGGTTAGATAGAGTTCCAGCATCAACCAACTGGCGAAGAATAGAAGTACCAGATTTAGCAAAAGAACCAATAAGGTGGACAAGGCCAAAATTATAAAAACCGAACCCGGGAATATAACCGTAGTGGACGAAGTGCGTGCGTTTTTGGCAGAGTTCGTCGTCTGGTTCCCAGTTGCGGCGGATCGCAAGTATATTCGTCGTACCCTTCTCAATCGTGACGATGTATGGGAGTGCGATGCCCGTCTCTTTGCCGTCGTCTTTGTGTTCATAGCCTTTTAGGTCAAGATCGACCTGCATCTCCAAAAGTTTGAACCGATCATCTTGCGTAGCACGGAAGCCCATCTTCTCCGCAATACGCTTTTCTACTTCGTCCATTGTTTGAGTAGGCTCACCCAAGTCAATGTCACGATAGAAACCCTCATGCTGCAGTCGCTTAAGATCATTTTTATTCTTGCGCATCACGTGCGTGATACGTTCTGCATCAGCAAGGCTTGAAGCACCGTAAGGCACGACTACATCTTCCGCTGGCGCATACATAGATACTTGACGCCCTAAGGATGGGTCGTAGTACACCTTCTTAAACGCGTTACCAGCAAGGCCCAAGCCCCAGAGCATGCGCTCATGCTCAGGTCTGTACTCTTTCATCACGTCAGTAAGCTGATAGTTCATGTCTTCTTGAACTCGCTCCGCCGCGTCTTTCTTGTCAGGGGTTTCTTTGCCAATAATCTTTGTCTTGACAGGCCCCATTGCAGGGAATGTCTCCATCATGGTCTCAGCTTGGAACTTCACAACCGCTTCAGTCAAAAGCGGGTGATACACACCACAAGCGCCGGGCCAAGGTTCTGTTCTTTCTTCAATCTTCAAGCCTAAGAGTTCTAGACCATCTACATAAGTCTGTACCCAATCTTTACGGGCAGACACATCAGACTCGTAATCTCCAATTAACTCGGTAGCAAGTGAGGCAAGAACATCTTCAGGGATGTCTTCAGCTAAGTTTTTACTAAACTCATCATCGCCCTCTGTTGGTTCAATCTCAATCTCTACATCCCCCGCTTTAATGCGCACTGCCTCAGGGTCTTCAATCTCGATCTCAATTGGCTCTTCTGTTGCACCCAACTGATCCAGTCCTTGGGGAGCCTCGTACAGAGCTTTGTCCATATTTGTCGCCATGATGTATCCTTAGTAGTACGCAGCTTTTTTGCGATACTGTTTTAAAAAATTATCTTCCGGCTCGTCTGTCGGAAGTCGTAAAAACCCACCCTGTCGGAATCTTAACAGCGCAAGCGTCGTTGAGTCCACTAAGTCGTCGTTGGTGCCGGCTGGAAAGTCGTTGCACTCTTCTATTACTTCCTTAGCCCACCGGTGGTCTGGGGCGTACACAATGCCAGATGCAAACAAGTCAGACACTGCGTTCACACGCGCTATTTTGTCTTGTCCTTTGCCCGGAGTAAACTCCCCTACAGGCACACCCATGCGTCTGAACTCCTGATACAGAGCCGATCCGTTGGATTTCTTCTCCACCATGAACGCATCTGGCTGCCACTCCTTGTATTCTTCTAGCACCAGCTTTTTAAGCTCTGGGTACTCCATCCTTTTCTTGATTGCATTGAGCAAGATGATGGAAAAGTTCTGTGTTTCCTCGTTATAAAACACACCCCACGTCGTCAAAGCGTTATAGTCAGCCCTATTGGTAGCTTCTTGCGCAGCATCGAGCGACATAATGATGAACTCGCATTCGGGAGGGTCTTCTTTTTCCCAAATTTTCCACCATTCCCTCTTAATCAGCGCTCCTTCTACAGAAGTAGGCTGCTGCATGTACTGTGCATTCCAATAGCGGATGTCCAAAGCTGCTTTTTTAGATAAAAGCTCCTCAACATCCCAAAATTCTGGCCAAAGTGCCGTGCCATCATCCTTAATTGCGGGGAATTCAACCACTTCCCACGGATCTACGTCTTCATTTCGTTCAGTTTGCTGAACAATCATGCCCGTCAGGTCCAATTTAGACCAGCGAGTCATCACAATGATGATTGCACCACCAGGCATAAGCCGCTGCAAAGGGCCAGACTGAAACCACTCCCAAGCAGGAAGAAAAACATCGGGCCTTCCGGTCTTAGCTTCTTGCTCAGAGTGCGGATCATCGATAATAAACAAATCTGCGCCACGCCCAGCCAAAGCCCCGCCGACACCAATAGCAAAATATTCACCATTGAAGTTTGTTCCCCATCTTGATGCAGATTTAGAGTCAGACTGAAGCTCTACTTGCGGAAATATTCCCTTATAAGCGTCCGATCCAACGAGGTTACGCACACGCCGGCCAAAGTTAACAGCCAGATCTGCCGTGTGAGACCCCATGATAATCTTTTTCTGAGGATACTTACCGAGAAACCACGCTGGTGCAAGATAGGATATGAGTTCAGACTTACCATGTCGTGGAGCAATATTAACAATGACGCGTTTTTTCTTACCCGCAGCAATATCTTCAAAGATTTGAATAAGTTTAAGATGGTGAGGTCCGACTTTATAGCCGGGATAGACGTGGTTGATGAAGTCAAGGAAACTCTCCTTACCTAAACTCTGAGTCATCTGTGCATCGTACTGCTTTAACAGTTCAAGCGTACGTCTTTTTTGTTTGTCGGGCATCCCCGGCAATGCTTGTCGCAGCTTAAATAATGCTTCAGGCGTCAGTTTTTGACTCATGCTTTAATACTTCGCGTGCTTCAACATCAATGACCTTACCTTCAAGGCTTTGTAAGGTATCCAAAAGTTCTTTTTCTACCTCTTCGGCAGATAAAATTTTGTGTGTAATTTCTGTACGTTTCTTAAACGCGTCTACACCATCAATCTCACCTAAGTTTCTTATGGCAGTAAGGCGTGCTTTAGGGTCGCGTGTGTGTTCTATTTCATGCACAAGCTTATTAACTACGTACAGTTTAAAGTCTGATAGTTCTTCAACAATAGATACGTTCATCTGAGCAACCATACCTGCAAGAAACGCTAATGTTTCGTTGGGGTACTTGGCAAACTCAGGTCTAAATTTAGGGTCAGACGCCATTTGACGAGCTAGTTCTGTAGCTTGTGTTGCGTTATCTTTGGTAGGGGATATCTGCTGACCTGTAAGGTCAGACATTAACTTAATGACATTGGCCCGCATTTGCAATTCTTCAGCGGGCGACAAGTCCGGGAACGCCTCTTTAGCGTTCTGTGGCAGAGGAATGTTCTCCTCAATATGCGGTACTAATTCATCCATGTCAGCGAAGGCTCCTTCGACAGTTTGGGCAAATGTAACACATAAATATATCTTTGTGCAAGGGGGAGGTTAGGAATCCTACCCGGGGGGTGTTTTGAATTACACACTGTGCAGAGGTTTGTGCAATTTGTGCAGGGGGTGGGGTGACAGAAAAGGGATCGAAATGGCAATAAGTACTTCCTGCCGAAACGTACCTAAATGGCTGGGAAGCCGCATGGATGTTAGGTTCTAGTGAATTACACGGAACAGTCGATTCGAGGTTTACTTTACATAAAATATATTTTTGGAGTGACCGGCATGCGTAATTGGAGGGGGGTGGGTTTGGGAAAAATGTGTAGTTATTTGTGCTTGTTAGGGGGTATGGGGTATGCGGGGGGACCCATTCAGGGTCTTGGGGGGTGGGGGGATGGGGGTCTCCCCCTGCCAAACTTTACATTTACCCCCATTCCACGCTAATCTGACCCTAATGCAACACGGTAGAGGTTGCAGATCTCTTGAAAGGAGACTGTATGTACACAGTAAATGTACGATGGGGTGAGCTTACTAAGACTCACAAGGCTTGGACACTTAGCGGTGCTAAGCAATGGTTGTATGCATATCCTAACAAGGATGTGTTTGCAAAGGTGACCAACGTATTTGGTCAGACAGTAGCAGTTCGCTACAAGCGGTAACACGAGGGGCTTCGGCCCCTCTCCTAAGGAGAGACAACATGAAAACATTAGGTGAACTTCTGCGTGACAAGATCAACGCATCGATTGAGAAGCGCCAGCAACTTGAGCATGACTTCTGGGCAACTTGGTCAAGTGTGTATGCAGTGCGACCTGCATGGATTGACATCTCAGGATGGTCTGATGCCAAGCTAATTGAAGAGACTAAAGCAATGGAAGATCCAAGCTGGGACGTCTCTCACATGCTCAACAGATACGAACAACTTAACTAAGGAGAGACTATGTATCACGGTTTAGCTTTGGTGATCAGTACGATCACATTCGCCCTGTCAGTTGCAATGCTCGTGCCGCAAGGCATGTGGCTTTGGATAGCAGGTCTGGTAGTTAGTACGGCAATGATCACATTGATCTTGCCTGAGATCAAACACAAGAACGACGAATGACAGTCGGTCAATCTAACATCTGGCGGATGCATGTCCGCAAGGCGTTAGTGGAGGCGCTCAAGGAGCGCCGTCCATTTAGCCAACTGACATACGAAGCTGAGAAGCGTCACCGCGAACTCACGCAAGTAATAAGGGCAACCTTCTGCGCCAAGCTTGACGATGCAGACTACTGCAGACTGCCAGTCAACTACTTCAAGCGTTAACCAAGGGGACTTCGGTCCCCTTTTCTTTTGCCCTCATGTTGCGCCACGCAGTAGTGCTAGTGCGCGAGTGATACCAGTTATTTTCCGTCGCGCGTATGAGTGCGTGCGAGGCGACAAGGTCGCTAGATAGAGTCCCACCCCCTCGTGAAACTTTACTTAAGACCCTCCACTAGGGTATTGTTATCCCACTGAGTCAGCAATTCTGCTACTTGGTATTTCTCAATCGTTCATTTTATGGAGATTTGAACATGGCAAAATCAGCCGCAAAAGCCGTGGAATCCGCCACGCAAGGTTCTTTCACTTCTTTGAAAGACTCAGCCTTCCAACAAGCCGGTGCGCACCAGACCTTGGAGTCAGTCGCCCGCTTTGCTCTTACTCAGATTAAAGACTTCCCTAAAGAAGTCCCAGTCGAAGCTAAAGACCAACTGTATGAAGGTTATCGCATGAAGTTTAATGCGCTTCAGCCCGCTATTATGTATGCGGTTATCAACGATCACTACATTCGTGCCACGCCTGAGCATATCAAGGCTGACAATGTAGAGAAGGTTGAAATTGGTATTCCATACGCTTACAGTTATTCCGCTCAGGAATTCGGTAAGTTGGCGAACACCAACCCCGCTCTCCACGCTCTTGTTAAAGAGATCAGGGAGAAGACTTCTACCTATTGCTCGAATCGACTGGGTGACTTGAAAAGAGCCGCCACGAAGATTCTGAATGAGGGTAAAGAGCGGAATCGTGGAGTCAATAAAGACTTTGCTGAATTTGTGGAAGCGTGGTTTAAAGATACCGCCCCTGACCGCCTAGTATCTGCGAAGAATCGTGGAGACAAGTCGGCTGACGACAAGCGGTTTGCTGAAGCTAAAGTCGCCTTCATGGTGAAGTGGAAACACTCCGAAGCTAAGTAATTAGCTGACCGACCCCGCAGATCGAAAGGTCTGCGGGGTTTTTTTTCGCCCGCTATTTTGAAACCAGTTATTTTCTGTCGCGCGCGGGAGTGCGTGCGTGGCGTGCGAAACCCTTAAATAGTGTCCCATCCCCCCGTGGAACTTTACTTAACACCCCACATCTGTCAATATACATCATCGCTTAGCAGACAACTAGGCGATGTTTCATTAACTCTATCGGAGGACATTATGTCTACCATTACATCGTTGAAGGACTTGGGCTATAAACAAGCTCAAACAGGGGACAACTTAGACAACCAAGCAGAGTATGCCTTAGTGCATATTGCAGGGTTTCCAGAGGACACCCCAAGCGAAGCAAGGGAAATGCTTTATGAGGGTTATCGGTTGCGTCACAGCGAGAGGTATCCTGCCAAGGTCTATGCTGTGGTCAATGACCATTACATTCTTGCAACACCCGAGCATGTCAAAAATGCAAAGGTTGAAAAAATTGAGGTAGGTGTGGCTTATGCCTTCGCTTACTCTAGCCAAGAATTTGGCAAGCTCAAGAACACTAACCCTGCATTGCATGGCATCATCAAGGTGATACGTGATGATGTGGCAGATTACTGTTCTAACCGATTGGGTGACCTTAGACGTGCCTGCAAGAAAATACTTGCAAAACGCAACGGCAACACCACAACACGCACCACATTGGATTTTGCACAATCAATGCTCAAAGCATTTGAAGCCCAAGAAAAATCTGTAAAGGTGAAACAGGCAAAGGGTGACACAACGGCGAACAGCGCCAAGTTCGCCCTTGCCGTAAAATCCTTTTGGATGACATACAACAAATGATGTTGTGACCCGTGCCCCTGATCAGAAATGATCAGGGGCTTTTTTTTCGCCTGTGCTTTTTGAAACCAGTTATTTTTCGACGCGCGCGAGAGGGCGCGCAATGCGTGAACAAGGAGCTTAATTAGCGTCCCACGCATGCGTGGAATTTGCTTTGCATCGCCTACCGTTCTCAGAACTGATAGAGCTGAAAATGTGGTTGCGTCATTTACCGTTTTCTTAAATGACAGGATTGGAGTTTTGTTCTATTTTTTCTAGAACAAAGTACTACGTAGTGTATTGAAATAGAACAGAAAAAGTGAGTATCCATGCGGGTTGCGAGCATTCTGTTCTAATGTTCTACGGTTTTGGCAGTGTATACCCTTTTTTGAGAAAAACTGAGAGAGCAAAGGCTTCTCAGCCAATGCAAAGAAAAATCGAAAAAAGAGGAGCATATACCCTTTTTTCGTAGAACATTAGAACATCTATATATTTATTAAATAATTAATTAATAAAAACAACAACTTAGCTAACTTTGACCCCCCATTTCTTGTTCTATAAGCATAGTTTCAAAAGTAGAACAAACCAGAACATTAGAACAAGATTCAGCGCCCCTCCCCACTGCCTCCAACTGCCGCCATAGATTACTTTTTTTATTAACAGCTTGACTCAAAGGTAAAGTTATGTTATACTGGAGTCTGGGTCGGGAAGTATGCAGTAAGCGACCCTAAATAGCATCCCACGCACCCGTGGGTTTTGTTTCAACCAATCGGTGTCCTTTGCAGGAACCACAAGGAGATGGAAATGATAGTATCGTTTATGACAGCATTACCTGTTAAGCAATTAGAGAAAGCCACAGGTAGCGATTGGATGAAGGCTATGCCTCGTTCAGTCCGCAAGACTTTGCGTCTTACTAAGTCCCGTCAACCCAATGTCAATACCCACGATGGCGTGGATGACTATTTGGCAGTTGATTGCCGCATCGACACATACCACACACAGAACCTTGAGTTCCTTGATCGTGAGTATGGCTTCGATGAGTTCGGTGACATCGACGACGAGCATGAAGGCTTGACCATCACCGAGTCTATGTCCGAGGTCGAGTCGTTCCAGTACTTGACTGGCTACGACATTCTCTAATCACATTTGCAACTAAGCACCCACGGCAACGTGGGTCATCAATCAGGAGATCATTATGGGAAAAGTTAAGGTTCAGTACGCACCGCTCGACTTCGCGCCTGAGCAGGAACAACAACAGGAGAAGGCAGTACGCAGTATGTTTCTGCTGTTGTGCAACGGCAAACCCTTGGCGTTGTATGACCATCGGGACACTGCCGACTACGAGATGCACATCTGCATACAAGGCGACATGCACGAGGGTACAGAGAACAAGTACCGCATCAAGACCATGGGCGTAGTCACCCACTCATACGAGGAGAACTAATCATGCACTGGAACTATCGCATCGTAAACACAAAGACAGAGAACGGTGGTGAAGATTGGTTCTGTCTCCAAGAAGTTTATTACAACAAGGACAACACCCCTTACGCCTACTGTAACCCAAGCACAGGCTCAGAGACCATGGAGTCCCTCAAGGATGTATGGCACATGATCAATGAGGCAATCACTTTGCCTCCATTGCAGGAAGAAGACTTTGTGAAGTATCAGGAGGATGAAGAATGACCCCCGAGGAGTTTCATTTGTCTTTGGAGAAAGATGAGGTGTTGCGACAGGCGTACGAGGCATTGATCACCATATCTCGTGTCTTGCGTAGAGCCGAGGGGACTATGCGTAGTCCCGCCAAATACATAGCGTCAGCACAAGACAAGGCACAGATAGCTATGACTGCCATAACAGAAGTATTGGAGAAACCATGAAAAGCTACAAACCCCATTGCCGTAACTGCGATGAACAGTACTCCACGGAACGGTGGAAGCTTGGTTACAAGCATTGCATGCCATGTGGGGAGAAACTCTCGCATGACGCAGTGCGCACCGTTGTGCCTATGCACAAGAGCAACTACATGATGATCACCGACATGGCTGATCTCAAGGGTATCAACAACAAGGGTGGGTTACACCGCTGATATGTGGAGAAAGAAGGAGATTCAAATGGGATATAGATCAGATGTGGCGTACACGATTCGGTTCACCGATGACCACGACACCAACAACGAGCAATCGTTCTACACATTCTTATTGGAGGCAAAGGCTAACCCCAACTGCCAGATAGCGTTATCAGAGGTGGAGATCGACCATAAGAAACAGATGTTCACCTTTAGTGCGCATGACGTGAAGTGGTACGACAGTTACCCCGATGTGGCTAGCCATGAGACGTTGGTACACCTAGCGGAAGATTGGTCTTGTCAAGTGAGTGAGGGGAAACTTCATTGCAAGATAGGTGTTGTGTTCCTGCGTGTAGGGGAAGACTCAAACGACATAGAGGAACGAACCGCTGGAGACTATGGTTACCACTGGATACAGATCGAGAGAAAAATTCATACAGACTGGTAATAAAAAAACTTGAGTAAACCCCTTGACTCAAAGGTCAAGTTGTGTTATACTTATAGCTAGTGGGGAGAGCAGACTGACAGCCCCACTGTTTAGAGACCCACGTATCAGTGGGATTTGTTTTCAACCAAAGGAGAGAGTTATGGAATTACATAAACCCGATCACCTCATCAGCCTTGCCTCATCAGCAGTCCTCGTGAGCGTGGATGTCAATGTATGGTCAGCGACGAAGCAAGACCGAGTCATCAGCAATGAAGTTACTGCATCAAAGAATGCAGACAAGAGCGCGGGGCGCTACGTCAAGAACCTTTTGGCAGATCACCCACGTCACAAGGCGATCGTCAACTATCGTCAGACTATCTATAACTGGGTCAAGCGCAGGACTTATAGATGGAACAACTCGCAGGACTTGTTGCCGTCTGTGGATATGCCCAAGTTCAAGCAAGAGTATCACGGTCATCAGGCGGCATTCAATACGTTGCTTGGCGACTTCATCCTTGCCTACGATAGCATTGTCTCGGACATGGCGTTCAAGCAAGGCGATATGTTCGACCGCAATGACTACCCCGCTAAAGAGCAACTGGTATCTAAGTTTGGCGTCCAACTCTTTGTGTCGGAAGTTCCCATGTCGGATTTCAGATGTGGCATAGCGTCAGACATCGCAGAGGATTTATTTGCCACATACAGTCAACAGGCTCAGGAAATAGTGTCTCACGTGATGGTGGAACAGCAATCAAGGTTCATCGAAGTTATGAAATCGATCAGCCATTGCTGTGGCGTTGACGATGTTGGCATTGACGACAACACAGGAGAAACTAGAACGAAGAAACGTAAAATCTACGACACGACCATATTGAAAGCCAAAGAGATGTGCGATACATTCAAGGGCTTCAATCTAAGCGGTGATCCCCAGCTCGAAGAAGCGCGGGCATCATTGGAGAGAGCATTGAGTGGTGTAACGGCAGAGGACATTCGTGAGTCCGATGCGGTGCGTCACGCAGTGAAGGAGGACATTGACGACATCCTCGGTAAATTTAGTTCGTTCAAGTGCGTGTGAAAAGCGGCAAGAAGTACATTATCAGTTCAACCTCAGTAAAGAAAGTAATCAATCATGGCAAAAGTACAAACAGTCGAAACAGTTTCAATCAACGAACTGCGCAGAATCATTCCCCTAATAGCTTCAGAGATCACGCCTGTCATACAGTCCGAACCTGGCTGTGGCAAGACCTCCCTGTTAGCTATGATGGCAGAAGATAGTGGTGACAAGTGGCGCAGTCCTGCCGATGGCGTCAACATCGAAGGCGACAAGTACGACTACATCTACATCGACTGCCCTGTCAAAGATATGTCAGACATTGGCATGACTATCCCCAACCATGCGACTCAGACACTTGAGTATTATGTGTCCTCGCTCTTCAACTTGAATAGTCCAAAGCCTAAGCGTATCCTAGCTGACGAGTTCATGAAGTCACCTAAGCTTCTGCAAGTTATCTTCACTAGGTTGTTTCTTGAGCGAATGGTAGGTGACAAGCCACTGCCCAGTGGGTCACAAATCTTTGCAACATCGAACAATGCGGGTGATGGCGTGGGTGACTCCATGCTTGCTCACGCAGGTAATCGTGTTTGCATCATGCGCATGGCAAAGCCAAGTGTTAACGAGTGGCTCGAGTGGGCAGGTCAGACAGTGACAGTCGGTGACAAGGTACAGGCTCGTGTGTCACGTGTGATTCGTGCGGCAGTTGCCATGTTCCCTCGTTGCTTGGCGTCGTACACCACAGGCGATCAGAACGATAACCCATACATCTTCAAACCATCTATGAGTTCCTTATCGTTTGTGTCTCCTCGCTCGTTGGCAAAGGCGAATGTGATCGTGAACAATCGTGATGCGATCGGTGAGAACGGCACGAAGGTAGCACTAGCGGGTACTGTCGGTGCATCATTTGCGGCAGACATGGCGGCATTCATATCAATGGAGAAATCATTGATCGATGTGAAGGACATCGTCAAGTCTCCCGAGAGCATACCCATGCCCACTGACATCAGTGCGCAGTTGATGATCATGTTTCAAGCAGTAGATGTATTGGAGACACAAGATCAGTTGACTAAGTTCATGATGTTCGTTGAGCGTATTCCCTCATCCGAGGTACAAGGCGTGTTCTTCACAATGATGATGCGCAATACCAAGTCCATTCGCTTGGCTCGCAACAATGCCAAGATTGCTGAGTGGGCGAAGAACAATCACGAGTTGTTCTAAAACTTCATCCCACGATGCCGTGGGTCTTTATTTTCAGGAGGTTCTATGACATTCAGTATGGCTGAGATGTTTCTATTAGTGTGGGCGGTTGTAGCCACGTTGGGCTATGGCTATCTGCATGGAGAGTTACGCAAGCATCGTGAGGTGACTTGCGACTTGTTGGTCAAGATTGCCAAGGGCAAGATCAAAGTGATCGAGACCGATGAGTTCATTGAGTTCAAGGAGGTGTGATGTTAACTAGATATGAGAAGTTCGAGAGAGTAGTGTTGCTGTTAGCAATGATTGTTTTAATGTTAGATCTTTTATATTGGAGACCATGATGAGCAAGCAAGAAACCCGAATCAAGCGTGGACACATCACGCTTATGAAGCACCCACAGACTGCCCTGTACTCAGGCGTAATGCTGATGGGTATCTCTGCCGTTGAGGAGAATGTATCTACTGCATACACCGATGGTGTCAACAAGAAGTATGGTCGCAAGTTCTTGGAGAGTATCACTAGCGAAGCCAAGGTGCGTGGTCTCATCCTCCATGAGAATCTTCACGTAGCTTTGAAGCAAGTCGTGTTCGGTCGCCCCATGTTCTTGGAGAATCCCAAGATGGCTAACCTAGCCGCTGACTTTGTTGTCAATGACATCATTACCTGTATTGATGGGACAGTTGCGGGTACGCACGAGCGTCTAGTCGAGTTGCCTGATGGTGCTGTGTACGATGCGATGTTCCACGATTGGTCTATGCGTGAGGTATACAACTATCTCAAGAAGCATTGCAAAGGTGGCAAGGGCGGGGGCGGTAAGGGTAAGGGTCAAGGTAATCCCCCACCATCGGGTGGGACACAATCTAACGACGATGAAGATGGTGATGGTGATACGGTAACAGTCAACGGCAAGACCTATGACATCTCTCAGTCAGACGAGCATGATTTTATCGGTAAGGAGTTGTCACCCGAGCAAGCCAAAGAAATCTTAGATGAGATCGACAAAGCATTGCGTGAAGGCGGGATGCTTGCAGGTCGCATGGGTGCAAAGATTCCTAGAGTCATCTCCGACTTGTTAGAACCCAAGATCGACTGGCGTGATGCGTTGCGTGAGTTTGTGTCTGCGTCAACCAAGGGTAACGATGAGTTCACATGGCGTCGCATGAACAAGCGTCAGATGGCTAATGACATCTACTTGCCAAGCGTGATCAACGAGAGCATTGGCGAGATCATCGTAGCCATTGACACATCAGGCTCGATAGGCGGGGCAGAGATAACCGAGTTTGCTACCGAACTGGTTTCAATTTGCGAGGTCTGTCAGCCCGAAGCGGTGCGTGTTCTTTGGTGGGATACCGAGGTGCATGGCGAACAAATCTTTCGGGACAACTACAACGACATTGCGAAGTTGCTCAAACCACTAGGCGGTGGCGGAACTCACGTCTCATGCGTCAGTGACTACGTAGTTAAGAACAAACTTAAAGCCGAGTGTGTTCTCGTGTTCACTGACGGGTATGTAGAGAACGACATCAACTGGAAGATTACTGACCCAACTCTGTGGATGGTTACGCAGCGCCGTGACTTTGAACCGCCCATGGGTAAGAAAGTAATGTTCGGTGACGATTAATCAGATGTGGCTAGATGTTACTGCAACATCCTACGCCATAGCTAAGACGAAAGGACAAGAGAAATTGAAATACCGCTATGTAGATGAGATAGCTAAAGAACTCTTGGAACATCACCCGAACTCTGCGCATCTGTATGCGTTGGAGAAACTTAACACGATTGGGCAATTACAACCCGATCTATGGCGACAAGTGTTAGTTGAATTAGACAAACTTCAAGGAGAGAAAGAATGCAAGAAATAACGACTGAACAAATCCGTCAATGGATTGGACAAGACTCAACCATTTGGTTGGACTTACTCTGCGAGATAGTTAACGGAGAGTACACAGCAGAAGAAATGCGTAAAGACATTATCAACTCAGACTTAGGAGAGTAACAATGCAAGGACTAAATTACGTAAGGCTCAATGGCATCGCAAATAGTGTCCCACCCTATCGTGGGTCTACAAATAGATTTCCTGTTGGTAACCGCAGACAGAACAACAAATACTTTCTTGTGCGAGAGGAGGACGGACAGCGCGTGTTCGACATCGTGCATGGTCAGCATTGGAAGCACGTTCCTCTGACGAAACAAGAGCACGATCATCTTGCCAAACAAGGCTCGACCAAACTGCGTAAGTTTCAAGAAGGCGGTGGGACATGGTCGTACTACACCTACGAGGTAACACCAAACATTGTTGGCGTTGTGCGACCTGACAATACGTTCGAGTTCACTGGCAGAAGTTATGGGCAGGGCGACCGAGGTATCTTGTCTAGCTATGGGCATGGATACTTATCTACTGAGTCACGCAGGGGTGGGATGATATGGATGGGGGCGCAGGGAGGGAAACTCAGGAATGACAAAACACGAGGCGCAATACCGATCTACAAAGGCTTGCGTGTCGATTGCGAGACTATGCAACCAACCAAACCAATCACAGTCATCGGTAGGAAGGTTGACCGCAAGGTGGGCAAGACATTGCTTGCTAAGTATGCAGACTTCTACATGACTACCGAGGTGATGACCAAGGCGATGAACTACGATGTATTTGTTAAGACCATGGTTGAAGTGGTGAACGAACACTTGGGTGAGATTAACTCTAATACAGACTGGTCGGTGTTTACAGGCAAGGCTGACACCTTAGTTGATAGCGCACCACTTGATGCGGCAATGCTTTACATCTATGCGTGGGATGTCGGCAATATGCGTTGGAATGTACGGAGGTTTATGGATACACAGTACTCAAATTACAGCGCGCACGAGGACGAGCCACACACAATGTTCTTGAATCTCAAGCGCAGACTGAATAAGCAGATATACAAACAGAATGATGAGGTGTTCAAGAAAGTTGAATACACCAACTGCGAGATGTTCCCGCCTAGCGAGTGGGGATACACAGTCATGGTTGATGGAGTGGAGGTAGAGCAGTATGACTAATGTTATTGAAGTGGAGGTGAAGGATGTGTATGGGGTAACGAAGTACTACCCCATATGCGAGAAGGCACAACTGTTTGCAGACATAGCAGGGACTAAGACTCTAACAGTACAAGTGATAAAGAAGATCGAGGCGTTGGGATACTCGATCAAAGCGTCACGAACAGTAACTTTTTAAGGAGAGAGAAATGATGAGTAGATATTATCTTGATGGATTTGGTTCTGAAGATGAGTTGAATGAGTTGCTTGCCTCAGATGTACTCCCACTGGTGCGTGAGTTGCAATTCAAGTACAACTTGAAAGTCATGGGGAAAGTAATGAATGTGGGCTACCCACAATCAGATAAAGATTCTTACATGATGTGCTACCCCAATGGGCTGGCTGTTTGTAAGGTATGGACTACAAAGGTAGGTGGTGCTAACAACAATCAACTAGAGTTTTGTTTCCGTACACCACACTACGCCAAGTCTCGTGGGTCAGATCAAAATGATAGAGAGACTATCCGTAGTACAAAACTTTCTTCATTGATGGCTGTACTAAAACGCCAGGAAGTTGTGCGTGATAAAAAACTAATCATGGATAGCAAAGTCAAACAAGTAAAGCTAGGTGTCTCTACTCTACGTAGAGCGATGGGTACTAGCGATAAGCAAAACTCTTTTACGCCTGATGAAATTCATGTGATGTTAGCAACCTTACTAGGGGAAAATACCAATGGTCTTTCTGTACCATTAGACCTAAATAAATGTAAAAATACACTTGACATTTACAAAGAAGCTGATAGGATACGAGATATAAAGAGAGAAGAATCCAAGCGGTTCTTTAAGAATCCTTTCTATCTCATTGGCATAGACGACTACAAACACTTACTCATAGGCAAATTCAAGATGACTGTATTGCATAGTGATACGAGCAAGATGGAGTACGAGATCATTGAAGACTTCAAGCGAGTCAGAACGATCGAAGAGTATCCCGAGCTAGTCCCATTGATGACAATGATGAAAGTCTCTTATGAAACTAAGGAATGTCGTAGGCTTGGTGTATTGAACTTTCCCATCATGGATGGCTATGACGAGGGGCTTGACGCGACTTTCTTTTATGGCAGTCAACCTACGAACTATGAGCAAGCGTGGATGGCTACCCCATGCCCCACTTGATTGGGGGACTGAGTCCTGTGGTTCATCCCAAGAATTGGGATTTGATTCGTTTGCCTGTGCGTAAGGTAGACGAGCAGTACATCGTGTATGTGGCTGATGGGTTTCATCGCATATACACCGATGACACTTTGCCTGATGTGTTGAAGTCTAAGTTTGCAATGATTAATGCTAATGGAGAAAAGTTCTTGCCTGATTCAAAAATACTTAGACTGACACTCTACACAAACACACACGCCCCCGAACTCGACGAAGTTGGGTGGAGGGCAAGCGCAACCTACTACTGTCTAGTCGTAGATCGATTAACTTTAGAGTCACTGAAGGGTGGGATACAAAATGACGCCTGAGGGTACAGTCAAGAAGAAGATCAAAGATATTCTTAACACAAAGGGGGCTTACTACACCATGCCAATCGGTACTGGCTATGGTGCGGCAGGTGTCCCTGACTTTGTGATTTGTTACAGAGGGAGGTTCATTGGGGTAGAGGCGAAAGCAAACGGCAACAAGCCTACTGCCCTACAAGAGAAACATATGTCTGCCATTCGTGGACAGGGTGGGTTCACCCTTGTCATTGATGAAACAAACATTGATGCGCTAACGCGTCTATTGGAACAGTTATGAATGAAGAAGATCGTAGCAATCTGCGTGACCTACACGCTGGCTTTGCGTTACTTGGTTTAATTATGAAGGGGGGCTTATCAGACCGATTGACCGAAACCGCATACGAGATTGCAGATGCTATGCAAGAAGCACGAGACCAACACAGTGTTGGAATCGTATCTGTTAAACGCCAAACCAAAAAGGAGAAGGCAAATGAAAGCTAAGAAAGTAAACAAGATTGATTTAGTGCGCAACCTACTGAGCGCTAATCCTAAAATCAAAACTGCAGAGGTGATGGAGAAGCTGAGAGTTTCTAAGACATACGCGTATGTCCTGATGTCCAAGGCGAGGAAACTTAACAAAGAACAGTCTGCGCCCAAAGGTAAGCTACTCTATCGCCTAACAGGTACACAAGCGGTAATGGCGCAGAAGATGGGTATTCCTATTGAGGACTACGCTATGGCTGAAGGCGAGGTCGTGGGTATTGCACCTGACCCAGTGAATCATCCGAAGCACTACACCGCAGGTGGCATCGAGACCATCGACTTTATCGAGGCAAAGAAGCTTGGGTATAACTTGGGTAATGTCGTCAAATACATTACTAGGGCAGGTCACAAGGGCAATCAGTTAGAAGACTTGCGCAAGGCGCAGTGGTATCTGACCCGTGAAATCAACTCAATGAAGTAAACCCTTAGGGCATGGTTCGCCATGCCCTTTTTTGTAGCTATACCTTTTCTTAGATAGCCTCCCATGACCCAGTGGGACGCTATTTTGAAACCAGTTATTAAAGAGACATAGATGCCGAGACCAAAACCCCCTGCGCCTCTCATTGGAAGGCAGGTGCGTATGACTGACAAGCAGTGGCTAATCCTCAACCAACTTGGTGGTGCTGAGTGGTTGCGTACATTGCTAGAGAAGAAAGCGCCATTCCCTGCGTCGTACTACAAGAAACTTTTAGAGAAGCAAAATGAAACTGATAACGATTGACTTTGAGACCTACTACGATAGCAAGATCAAGCTAGGCTTCAAGCACCAGACCACTGAGGAATACATACGCGATAAGCGTTTTGAAGTTATCGGTGTGGGCGTGAAGGTAGATGATGAACCAACTGTCTGGGTATCAGGTGGTAAGGATAAGATAAAAGAATATCTAACGTCGCTAGACTGGGGCAGCAGCCCGCTTCTGTGCCACAACACCTTGTTCGATGGAGCAATTCTTAGCTGGCACTACGGCATCACGCCCACGTTCATGCTCGACACGTTGTGTATGGCGAGAGCAATTCATGGCGTTGAGGCAGGTGGCTCGCTCAAGGCGTTGGCTGACCGCTACGAGATTGGCGCGAAGGGCGAGGAAGTGATTGCCGCTGAAGGCAAGGCGCGGCTCGACTTCAACAAAGAAGAACTTGCGCGATACGGAGAGTACTGCAAGAACGACGTTGACCTGACTCTCAAACTGTTCAAGATACTGTACAAAACATTCCCCCATGACGAACTAGAGTTGATCGACATGACCCTGCGGATGTTCACGCACCCTGTGTTCCTTGTTGATGATGCGCTACTGCAAGAGCGCTATGACGAACTCAAAGAAGAGAAGCAGTTGTTGCTCGAAGGCTTGATGGAGAAACTCAAGTGCGAAACTGCCGAGGCTGTACGGAAAAAGCTAGCCAGTAACAAACAGTTTGCTGAATTGTTAGTCGAGCGCGGGGTTGAGGCTCCGATGAAAGAAAGTAAAACCACAGGAAAACAAACTTATGCACTGGCTAAAAACGATGAGGGCTTTCTTAAACTCACTGAGCATGACGACCCCTTCATACAACAACTCTGCTCAGTCAGACTTGGAACTAAGTCCACAATCGAAGAGTCAAGGATTGAGAGATTCATTGATGTTGGGAAAAGAAATAAAGGCAGGTTACCCATACCTCTTAAATACTACGGAGCACATACAGGTCGTTGGGCAGGCTCAGACAAGGTCAACTTCCAAAACCTTCCTAGCCGAGACAAGAAGAAAAAGGCTCTCAAGAACGCGGTGGTTGCGCCCGATGACCACATCGTTATCAACTGCGACTCGTCTCAAATCGAGGCGCGTGTCCTCGTCTGGTTGGCAGGGCAGGATGATGTGGTCGAGCAGTTTCGCAGGGGAGAGGATGTCTATTCGCTCTTCGCAACCAAGATATATGATCGTCCGATAACCAAGGCTAACCCAGTAGAACGCTTCGTGGGTAAGACCTGCATCTTGGGTCTAGGCTACGGGACTGGTAAATTAAAACTTCAGCACACGCTTAAGACAACCCCACCCGGCGCGATCGTTACGGAGGCCGAGGCTGAAGAGTTTGTTAAAACATACCGCGACACCAACGACAAGGTGATTGATCTATGGGGAGAAGGCGATGCCGTGATCAAAGACCTAGCCAACTGGGATGACAAGATCAAGCCCTACTATTATGGCAAACATAAGTGCCTCAAGATCACAAAAGAAGGCGTGGGCTTGCCTAATGGGTTGATGATCCGATACCCCGATCTAAAACTCAACACTGAAGAATCTAAATCTAAATACGAATACAAGTCACGCAAAGGCCCAGTGTCACTGTGGGGTGGGTCGCTAGTTGAGAACGTAGTTCAAGCCTTGGCGCGAATCATCGTGGGGGAGCAGATGATCAAGATTAACGAGCGTTGGCGGGTTGCCTTGACTGTCCATGATGCGGCAGTGATCGTGGTTCCTGAGGAGGAGAAGGATGAGGCGCTTGCATATATCATCGAGTGCATGTCTACGCCACCCAAGTGGGCTAGGGGTTTACCCGTGACTTGCGAAGCAAAGTTTGCACAGACCTACGGAGAATGTTAATATGTCAAATACAACTTGGCCTTTCCCGCCATTCCCCAACCCCAAGGACAAGGGCAACAAAGTGCCTAAGTTCAATCCTGACAACTTTGAGGACGCACCGATATGAGTTTCACATGGTCTTTCTCGTCCTACAAGCAGTACGTTAACTGCCCCAAGCAGTACCAAGAAATCAAGGTACTTAAGCGCTTCTACATTAAGCCGACCGCGCAGATGACCTACGGCAATGAGGTACACAAGGCTTGTGAAGACTACGTTGGCGAAGGCAAACCCCTTGCCAAGAACTATTTACAGTTCAAACCTGTGCTTGACACGCTCATGGAGATTGAAGGAACTCGATACCCCGAGCAGAGGATGGCGCTTGATGCAGAAGGTAAGGCATGTGAGTACGGCAAGGGCTACTGGGTGCGGGGCGTCGTGGACTTGATGATCATCGATGGGGACACCGCATTCATCATTGACTACAAGACGGGGAATAACAAGTATCCTGAGCCAAAACAGTTAAAGCTGATGGCGCTCATGGCGTTTGCCCACTACCCACAGATTGAACGAATCAAAGCAGGTTTACTCTTCGTAGTGCATAACAGTTTCATGACTGAAGAATATTCTAGAGAAGACATACCCAAGCTTTGGGATGCTTTTTATTCTGACTTGGGTAGAATGGACGCATCGTATGCAAACGACGTTTGGAACCCCAATCCATCACCCCTCTGCGGCTGGTGTCCTGTGAACACTTGCCCCCATCACAAGGAAAGATAATGGCTTACGTTAATAAACCTAGACCTTACAAAAAAGAATATCAGCAAGAGAAAGCCCGTGGTGAACACGAGCGTCGCATGGAGCGTCAACGTGGGCGTCGTTCAATCGATAAGACAGGCGCAGATGCTAACGGCAATGGTAAGGCTGATAAGCGTGAAGGTAAGGATGTAGCCCACGTTAAAGCCCTCGATAAGGGTGGCTCTAACAAGGATGGTCTGCGTATCCAAAGCGCGGCAAAGAATCGTTCGTTCAAGCGTGACTCCCAAGGAAACTTGGTATCAGAGACTAGTAAGAAAGAACGTAAGAAGTAATCTCTACTGTTAGGCATGAGTGAGTAGGCTGGAGGGGTTGTTGTTACTGCAGTTGCCTACCCCTTTTTATAACCTTGTCAGTCAAGCGGTGTTAGATCTCCCTCTCCTTTCGTACACGACAGGCTTGACCGACTTGCCCCCGTAAGGGGCTACGTTTTAACACAGTAAGGAATAGTATGAATGTAGTACAGGACACAATCGTCCACATGGTAATTCCGTCTAGCGAGTTGCAATTTCTCGTGGGACATATAGACCGATGCGAGGTGCTAAAAGATGATGGCACAACGGCAGAGGTAGCGGTGTATTGGGGTGTGGCTGAGATGCAACGCCTTGTACGCCTCTATGGAGATGCTCCTAACCCAATGCTCAAAGAGTACGAGTGGCCCGGAATGTATCAGCCGTTCGCTCATCAAAAAGTTACAGCATCGTTCCTCTCCCTGCGTGACCGCTGTTTCTGTTTCAATGAAGCTGGCACAGGCAAGACCTCCTCAGTCATTTGGGCGGCAGATTACCTGATGCAGTTGGGGATAGTCAAACGAGTTCTAGTCGTCTGTCCCTTGTCCATCATGTACTCGGCATGGCAAGCAGATATCTTCAAGACCGCCATGCACAGAACAGTCGGTGTTGCTTACGGAGACGCATCCAAGCGTAAGAAGATCATTAACGGAGAGTACGAATTTGTCATCATCAACTTCGATGGTGTAGGAATAGTTCAAGAAGATATTAGTAAAGTAGGGTTTGACCTAATTGTTATTGATGAAGCCAACGCATATAAAACAGTATCTACAAAACGTTGGAAGACCTTGGCTAAATTGATCACCCCTTCGACCCGCCTCTGGATGATGACAGGCACACCTGCCTCGCAGTCTCCACTGGATGCGTTTGGCTTGGCAAAGCTAGTCAACCCCGCTGGCGTACCTAAGTACTTCACAGCTTGGCGGGATCGCGTGATGCAACCTATCAGCAAGTTCAAGTGGATACCTCGCGCTATTGCACAGCAAGAGGTGTTTGGTGCTTTGCAACCCGCGATCCGCTTCGAGAAGGCAGACTGCCTTGACTTGCCTGAGTTGGTGTACCAGACCCGTGAAGTGCCACTGACGGCCCAGGTGAATAGATATTATCGTGAGTTAAAGAACCAACTGCTGATAGAAGCAGCGGGTGAGCAGATTAGTGCTGTTAACGCGGCAGCCAAGCTGAGTAAGTTGTTGCAGTTGTCGGGAGGAGCAATCTATACCGATGACAAGGAGGTGGTGGAGTTTGACGTGTCACCACGCCTGAATGCACTGATGGAGGTGTTAGATGAGACACAGCACAAGGTGATTGTGTTTGTCCCGTTCCGACACACCATCGTATTAGTCGCACGTCATTTAAGTTCACAAGGAGTAGCCAATGAAGTTATCAACGGAGATGTACCTGCAAGGGAGCGGTCTGAGATCATCAACCGATTCCAAACACAAACAGATCCAAGAGTTTTAGTTATTCAACCGCAGTCTGCATCGCATGGCGTCACGCTAACTGCCGCAGACACAGTCGTGTTTTGGTCTCCCGTTATGAGCGTGGAAACCTATCTGCAATGCGTTGCCCGTATCGACCGAGTCGGTCAGAAGAACAGCATGACAGTTGTTCACCTGCAAGGTTCTGAGGCTGAGCGCAAGGTCTATCAGATGTTGCAAGGCAAGGTGGATTCGCACGAAAGATTGGTTGATCTGTACAAAGAGGAGTTAGGGATATGAGTGAAACTACTGAGTTAAATCTCGATGAATTAGTAAAAATATACTTGACAATAAGAAATGAGCGTGAGAAACTCAAGTCTGGTTGGGAAGTAAAAGATGGTGAGTTAGAGCAGGAGATGAAACTGCTAGAGCAATCCATGCTAACAGTCTGCAACGATACAAACGCAAGCAGTATCCGCACAGAAAGTGGCACAGTGATTCGGTCTCTCAAGGAACGATTCACTACAAATGACTGGGACAACTTCAAGAAGTTTGTTCTAGACAACGAGGCGATTGACTTGCTGGAACGTCGTATCCATCAGGGCAATTTCAAGGAGTTCATGGCTGAGCACAAAGACGATGGTCTGCCGCCCGGTGTGAATGTGATGAGGGAGTTCACGATTGTCGTGCGCAAACCCTCTAATTAAGTTCAATTTAGTAACAGGAAAATTATCATGAGTAATGATCTCGCAACAATGTTCAGCGGTGCAATGACCCCTATCGCTGGTTTAGATGAAGATACACTTGCCGTAGCAGGTGGCGCTCGTCAAGGTAGCAAACGCATCTCCATCAAGGGTGGTGTGTTCCGCAAGTATTCTGGTGGTAAAGAAATCGGCGCTATCGAAGACCGCCACATGGAAGTTATCTTTGTCAAGATGGCTCACAAAGCATCCCGCATGTTCTACGATGCAACGTACCAAGAAGGTCAAAAGGTCAGCCCAGTATGCTGGTCTACTGACTCTGAGAAGCCTGACGCAGATGTCAAGACTCCCTGCGCTTCCACATGCCTAGACTGCTCTAAGTCTGTCAAAGGTTCTGGTCAGGGCGGTACAGGTACAGCTTGCCGCTTGTCATGGCGCACAGCCGTGGTCTTGCCTAAAGATCCATCAGGTGACGTGATGCAGTTGGTGCTTCCCGCTACCTCTGCCTTTGGTAAGGAAGACAATGGTCGCTTTCCGTTTCGTCCATACATTCAACATTTGGCGTCACACAATGTTAGCGCTGGCCGGGTGATCACTAAGATGGCCTTCGATACAAAATCTCCTACGCCAAAGGTTATCTTCTCACCAGCTGGTAAGGTTCCCGATGAAGATTTGCATATCATTGCAAGCCAAGCCAAGAGTCCTGCCGCTGAAGCCGCTGTCAAGATGAACGTCTTCCAAGCGGATAGCACAGGCGAAGTTGAAGTGCCTAGCCACCGCAACGAAATCGTTGAGGACGAAGCGCCTCCCGTCAAGGTTGAGTCTAAGAAAGCCGCCACAACTGAAGAGAAAGACATCTCAGACGTGGTGAAGAAGTGGTCTAAGAAATAAGGAATAGGAATGTCACGGACATACAGCGAAGCTTTTTTGATTGAGTTGCACAAGGCCAATCCCAACAGGGCTGGCATTGCATTAGCACTTGCTTGCGTGAAGGCAAACCTCCCTGCAAAGTATGTAGCTAGTGCGCTGGAAGTAACTCGCATGACGGTATTCAGTTGGTTCCGTGGCAAACCTTTGCGCCACAACAACCTTATTAAGGTTGAGACACTGACTGACCTGATTGAGAGTGACACCGCCAAAGGTATTCTTCCAGCAAAGAATACCGCGTTGGCTAAAAACTACCTTGAAGATATGGTCGGGAGAAAATTTGACTAAATAAAAATCGGGGGGAAAGCTGCTTTAAACTTTTTGAAAGCTTGTGGACGAGCGGTTAGTACCCCCACCCATTTACCGAGCGGGCATAGTTCCGCTCTTTTCAACTCTGGCGAGACATGTTAAAACAATTCTACGAGAAAGCATTGCCTACGCAGGGTGTCTATTGCATAACAAGCATTGGGACTGACAAAAAGGTTTCCAATAAATTTGCCGAGACACTTGATGGCGTATTTGAACAAATTGAGAAGTTCAAATCAAAACAGCTGAACACATTCGTTGCACTAGGGACGTTCGACGGATACAGCAGGAAAGCAGATGACTGCCTCTTCATGCGATCATTCTTCATTGACTTAGATGTCGGTGCAGATAAAGACTATCAATCAAAGGGCGACGCACACACGGCGCTCTACAAACTAGTTGGGGAGACTGGGCTACCTGACCCAGTGGTGATTGACTCAGGTGGCGGGGTTCACGCCTACTGGATCATGGATGAGGACATCCCCAAAGATATCTGGAAGCCAGCCGCAGAGATATTTAAAACTATCTGTCTTGAACACATTGCAATTGATCCAGTGGTTACAGCAGATGCCGCCCGTATCATGCGCGCACCTGAGACGTTTAATCACAAGTTTGATCCACCAGAGCCAACATCAGTTGTCAGCGATGAGATTCATGTCTATAGCTGGATGGAGTTCAAATCATTTTTGTACGGTGATCTAGACGAGATCATACAAAGTCCACGATCACAAGAGTCAGAAGATATTCTTGGAAGTATTACCAAAGGTATTGATGAAGACACCAAAGCAATTCTAAAACTAGACAACTTTGCAAAATCATTTGAGGTACTGGCGCAAAAGAGTGTTGATGATGAAGGTGGTTGCGAACAAATTAAATACTCGCTGTTCAACGCTAAAACTCTTGATAACCCGATGTGGCATGCAGTCATATCCATAGCCAAGTTTTGTGATGATGGCGCTACCGCAATTCACGATATATCTAAAGAATACCCAGGATACACATATGAAGAAACAGAAAAAGTTGCAGCTCGCGCTCCGGCTCCAAGAACCTGCGAGTGGTTCATCGATAACTACCCAAGCCGTTGCGAGGGATGCCAGCACAGAGGAAGGATCACAAGTCCAATTGTGTTGGGTAAGCAATTCAAACCAGCCCCTACGCCAAATAAAGAGGACGCAGTTTGGGAAGTCCCGAATACCCAAAAAGTTCCTGATTTCCCAGACTACCTCTACCCCTACGTCCGAGGAGTAAACGGAGGCATATACTTTGTTCCCCCCGCCAAAGTTGACAAGAAGGGCGCTAAGCATCAGGATGATCCAATCCTCATTCTATCGAGCGACCTCTACCCACTGACACGCATGATCAGCCCACATGATGGCGAGTGCTTGCAGATGCGCTATGAGTTACCCCACGACGGATTCCGTGACTTCTTGCTTCCAATGAAGAGCGTCTATGCCAAGGAAGCATTCAAAGCGATCACGACCAGCAACGGCGTATTGTTTGCATCAGTAAATGACCAACACCTTATGAACTACATCATCAAATGGGGGCAGTACCTCCAGACAACTGACAAGGCGCTACAGATGCGCATGCAGATGGGATGGACAGAAGAACGCACATCTGATAACGATAACTGGGACAAACGCAGTTTCGTTATTGGCAAGAAAGAGTACACGCTATCAGGTGAAGTTCTTGATGCGCCATCATCTCCGTGGGTTCGTGGGTTGTCTAGGCATCTCACACAAGCTGGCACGTTTGCGCGTTGGCGTGAGTCGATGGACTATTTAAACAAGCCAGAGTTTGAACTGCATGCCTTTGCTTCTATGTGCGGGTTTGGTTCTCCGCTGATGCCATATACGTCAACTTCAGGCGTGACTGTGAGCCTTACTGGGCGCTCTGGCAATGCCAAGACGGGCGCTATGTATGCGGGGCTAAGCATCTTTGGGCATCCTAAAGACTTGAGCATTGTGAGGGCTACCGACAACGGCTTGACTGGTCGTTACCTTGGTTTGCACAGCATTTTGTTTGGGCTTGATGAAGTCGGCGACAAGGATCCTAAAGAGTTGGGCAAGTTGATCCACGACATATCAAACGGCAAAGCCAAGGTTCGCATGCAAGGTTCAGTCAACGCTGAACGTGAGTACGAGATGTCTGCGTCGCTAATTGCTATGCTAACTAACAACCACTCTGTCTACGGTAAGCTTGACTCTCTGAAGGCTAGCCCCGATGGTGAAGCGGCTCGTGTGATTGAGTTCTTAATCCATAGACCCGAACTGCTCAATAAAGAGGGCAGGCTTGGTAAATACATCTTTGACGCATTTCGCTTTAACTACGGACATGCAGGCCCGATGTACATCAAAGAAGTTCTGCGTGGCGGTGACAACTATGTGCTAGACCACATAGCCAAATGGGATGAGAGGTTTGAGAAAGACTTTGGCATCTACGCTGAGTATCGTTTCTATCAAAACTTGATTGGCGCGGCATTTGGTGGTGGCTCCATTGCCAACGAACATAACGTCACGGGCTACGAACTTGAACGCATTTATCATCGTACTGTGTTGGCAATGATTGAGATCAGGGACAATGTTGTGAAGGTTAACCGCACAGACTACCCCTCTTTGCTTGGCGACTTCATCAACAAGAACATGGGCAACATACTTGTGCTTAAAGATGGCAAGGTCACGATGGAACCCAGGGGCCAGCTAGTAGGGCGCATCGTCAGTGAAGAAGGTCTCTTGCAAGTGTCTAAGACTGAGTTCAAGAAGTTTTTGTCAGAGCGGCAAGTCAGCTTACGTGAGTTTGAGTTTGATATGCGGGAGAAGAAGATTCTCGTAGACGATAAGAAGGGACGCCTTACTACCGGATGGAAGTCAGCAATCAGCGTTGATCCTGCATATCTCTATTGGTTCAAGACTGAGATTCCAAGCGAACTGTTTGATGAATCCAAGTGATATCAAAGAGCCAGAATGGATCTTTCCATTTGATGTGATGGAGGTGGGGGAGAGTTTCTTCATCCCCACCTTGCGCCCTGCCGAGATAATCTACGCCTTAGAGAGTGGAGCCAAGCGCGCCGAGGTGAGAGTCAAGTGCTATGTCACGCACAAAGACGATCACCTTGGAGTCCGCGCTTGGCGCATTCGTTAAGGCTCCATGCCCATCGCGTTGAACTGCATGACCATCTGATGCTTGAGCATGTTCTGCTCAAGAGTAATTATCTTCAAAACTTGGTCACGTTGTTTAGGAGACAGCCCCTTCATGTTACGGAATTCAGTAGCCTTCTGTCGCAGTGCATTTAACTCACCTTGTTTTGACCGATATACGTCAACAATGTTTTGATGCAGTGGGTGTTTGGCTACGTATCCAGCGTAGACAACGGGGTCATCCTGTTTCATACTGACAAGGCGCTTGTCGATCTCTTTAATCTTCTCTTCAATTTTGCCGTACTCGCGTGAGTCAACGTTGGTCTTAGCGCCAAAAAACGAACCAAACAATGGGATGTCGTTCTTAGGATTGAACTCTCGTTCACCTTTATCCAAACTTGCCCAGTTGTAAGTAAGCTCGCCAAGTTTAGAGATACCATCTAAGTAGCTATTGGCAAAGAAATAAATTGTATTAGGGCTAATATCACCGGGAATACCAAGTAAACCTTCGCCTTGGGTTTTTCTAAACCACCACTTTGCCACATCTTTATAGATTTCAGGAATACGATCACTGCCAGTAAACGCATCACCCATACGACGTTGAGCCGCGCTGTTAATTGCCTGACCAATACCATTTTTATTAGAAATAAACTCAACAACAGGGCGCAGCACAGTTGGAGCAATAGAGTCAACAAGCCAATGCAAAAATGAATCTGTAATTGGAATTTTAGACATTGGCAAAGGCAAGAACGAGTCAGGCAAGATAGTACCGACAATGTTACCTAGGCCTTCTTTAACAGATGTATTGCCGTGAATCATGCCACCAAGCTGCGCGCCAATAGCGGCAAAAGAACCCAAGCCAAAGCCCCAAGGACTTTGGAATACAACATCTTTACCAAGCCCAAGGCTTTGCGATACTTCGTTTGAAAGGTGAAAACGCGCAGAGCGAGTCCACTGTTCCATGTTATCAGTCTTGGTGTTGTTACGTTTCCATTCATCATCGGGTGCGCCCAACATAGAAAGCATATACATAGAGTAGCCAACGCCCATTAATGCGCCAACCATAATCTGCGCATTACGGCGTTCAATTTGAAAGTTCTTAATATATTTATCTTTAGCTACTGGATCGTTTGCAATCTGAGGAGGCATGTCATTTATTTCAGACTTCTCAGACGTAAAGGCTGGCATTACAGCCTCCACTGCACGAACAGCGCCAGTAGCAGATGGGCGAATAAACATATAAGCTGAACCCAGCCCACGTCCAAGTTCGCCAACCTTTTCAAAGTTAGCAAGATTTTTAACCCACGCTGCGGCTTCCGTTGCTGCGGCGCGTTCTGCTGAAGACATCTGACCCTGTGGCCCTTTTTTATCTGACAATCCGTCAGCAATATGCCTCTTCAATGCTTCTTCTTTATACAAGCTATATGCAGCAGTGCGGCCTGTAAATTCAAACATGTTGTTCCAACAGTCAATTAATCTAGTTAGATCTTCTAGGTTAGTGATGATCCGTGAACGACCAATAGTATTTTTACTAAGCTGTTCAAGATTTGACTTTAAAGAAAAGCCTTGCAGGTATGTTGTCTTACCACCAAAGCGAAGGTATTCAAGCATGTCTGCTACAAACGGATCTTTAGCTGCGGCATCAAGAAGCATCTTCTTACTTGCGGCGTCGCCCTTTTCTTCAAGCAACGCAACTGTCATTGCTTTACCAAGACCATTCTTAACTATTTGGACACTGATGGAATTAAGGTACTGCAAAGATTTAAGAGGGCCAAGCTGGCGACTAGCACCAATATTAAATGTGTTGGTCAACGTATCGCGCACAAAGTTAAGAGGCGCAAAGTTGTAGTTGTAGCGCGTGTGCATTGCACCAAAGAACCCTGTCACCGTATTGGCAAAGTCAAGCATTGGGCTTGCGTCACGGAACGAGTAACGCAGCGCATTTAGAATCTTTGGTTCACTAATACGAATAATGTCAATAGAGCCATCAGCGTTGTAATGGAAAATGTTTGCGCCACCCTTGAACTGATTCATGTCAACTGTGTTGCGCTCTTCAAACTTAATTGTCTTAACAATCTTACCGGGGATAGAACCATCATCGACCGCATTCTTAATTGCCTGCGTATAGTTGCGACGGCCCGCGCGCCCTGCTGATCTGTATGCGTCGTTAATTAGTTGCAAGATAGGATTATCTGAAGTCTTAAAACGACCATCTGCCGCATGCTCTTGTTCTTGTAGCTCTTTACCACTACGTTCTGGGTCAATCAAATCATCTGTAATTGAATGTTTAGAGATACCCTTAAATGGCATGTAGTGCTGGTAGTCATACATGCCAACAATGTTAGACACAGGGGTTGACCAATAGTTACCAATCTTGTTGAGTTCAGCCGTAGCATCGCTCAGTACTTTAGTACCAGCAAGAATCTTCTCAATAGCGTTGCGCTCTTCTTGGCTCTTAGCCATGTACTCAGCCATACGCTTGTCTACAGTAGCCTGCTCAATACCTAACACGTTATAGATAGGCGCATCTTTATTTATGTCGATGCCTTTGTGTGTTGAGCCGGGCTTAGCAAAACGCTCACGCATCTTCTCACTGATACGTGGACTATCGCCTAATGGGTCAGCGTGGTTGGTAGCAAGAGAAGTTAATTCTTGCCACAAGGCTTGCTTTTGTGATTTAGTTAATTCAACTTTGTGAATCAATCCAGCTTTGCCAGTACGTTGGTCACCAAGGATGGCGATGCGTCGTTCAGCCGCGCTGATAGGCTTGCCGGTATGAGTCAAATTTTGGGCAGTGCTCAAAGGCACGGAGGTAACCCACTTAGCGTTACGACGTTCTGGCTCATGGAACATCTCAGAGATTTTGTGAAACTCTTCTAATGCCTTCTCAGTTTTTTGACCAGTCAGCTGGATCCATTCTTGGAACGACGCACGCACATTGTCTAGGGGTTCTTGCAAATAGTCTGTTAAGAACTGACGTGCTTCACCCGTAGCCAGATCGCCTTGCTCGTCAAAGTTATTAAACTTGCCTGACATGTCGCGTTTAATCTTATCTGCTTTAGCCAGTTTGTTATGCAGACTGCGTGAGGCGTAGCTTTTATCTTGGACTTTGCGGGCAATATTTCTCCAACCTTCACGGGTCGTAAACATACGGAAAAGAGCACTGCGATGGTTAGTTGGATTTTCTTTTTCGCTTAATTTGTATGCCGCATCCGCATCATACAGACCAGACTCACGGAACTCTTCTGCTGTCTTAGGCGTTTTAGCAGGAGCAGCAGCTTTCTTAGCTGGCAGCACTGGGAGATAGATTGGCTCAGTTGGCTTAGAAATAATATCGTCAAACGCCGCTGCAATCTCCATTACAAAATCAGGCTGTACTGCCCTGCTCAGTTTGCCACTCTTTGTTAAATAGATATCGCGCAGTTTGAGGACGCCTGCAATCGCTAATTTAAATTTGGACCACTGAGATTTATTTTCAGGAAGATTTGTCTTAGTAGTTTCCGTACCAAACAAGCGGCTTTCTAGTCGGCTAACGTCGGCTTCGCCGTGCAAGTCTTGCTGTAGCTGTTCGCTGGTCAATGCGTAGGACACAAACTCAAACAGATTTTTGTACGCTTCTTTGTAGTCTTCAGCAAGTGAGCCACGAGTCTCATTCATGATTCGTTCTAACTGACGGATAGCATTTAACTGCAACTGAGACAAAGAGCCTTTGTTGCCATACAAGTACTCGTTGATGACCTTGACCGTACCAGCGTGAACAATCTCATGCAGGATAGTAGTGCTGCTTAGACCTTCTCTGGTCACATAGATAACATCTTTTACTGGGTCATACTGCGCCAAGTCACCTTGGATTTGCGCTGCTTCAACAATCTCAATCTTTGTGTTTAAATTTAAACTAGAGAGCGCTCCAGCCACCATCTTCATAACTCGTTTAGTGGGCGTTGCATTAGTACCCAACTTAACGTCGCGCATGTACTCTAAAACGCCACGCAAGTTACCATCCATGACCATCTTAATGACGTGGGTAGGTAAGGTATTACCGGACCCTTTAGTGCGATCAATAGCTTCACGATTTACACGGTCACGCTCTTGCTGTTCTTCAGACTCGCGGCGTACTTTTTCTTGGCGATCAATAGTGTTTTGTTTTTCGCGCTTCTCGCCTTCAGACAACAAGCTGTCATCTTTATTAATTTGAGAGGCAAGTTTTGCAAAACTCACAGTTTGTTGCGCGCCAGCCAAAGTAGGCATGCCTTGCAAGAAAATGTCTTTTTGATCTTGGGTTAGCTTAGACCAAGCTGGAAATTCAACGCCAAAGATCTTGCTGTAATCACCACGGCCTTCTTCATAGTGATTGACGGCTCGACGTTTTTCAACAGTAAGTTCCTCTTTGTGACTACCACCTGTTTTTTGCAAGTATGCTTGCAGCGCGGCGGCGGCTTTTTGATGCTCACGTTTGCTACTGCCAAACGTTCTCTTGCCGTCCTCTAACGGTCCAGCCGAGATGTTACCGAAGTAAACGTCTTTGTAGTCGGCAGCAAATTTCTTTGAGTACTCAGGCAATTCACGCTGCGCAGGGCCGTGCTCTTGCAATGCATCTTCGGCTTCATTTAAAACTTTAAACGCCGCATCTTCTTCTGGCCCTGCTTCCGCTTGGTTGTATTCTTTAAGAGCAGCTTCATACGCAGTAGTAAGTTCATTGCGTTTCTCGTTAGCGGCTTTGACTTGCGGATTAATTTCTTTCCGCATCTCGTTGTAGAGTTGCTGATCTTCTGCGCTAATGTCGTAATCAGGAATAGTTCTAGGCTTGCCTTTTTCGTCCGTCAACGATTCTTTGTACGCTTGAACACGCTCTTGTGCTTGCACTATGCCAGACTTCTCTTCGCCTTCCACTGCATACGGGAGTTCACCTTCATCCAAGAAATCTTTTTTAATATCTCGTTTAGCGGACAGCGTACCTGTGACGCCTAGTTTAGTAAGAAACCTATTAAGCTGGCTTTTTTGTTCGGAAGCATCTTTGCCTTTAGCTTCAATTTTTGCAATTTCAGTTTGACGACGTTTAACTTCCGTCTGCATATCAGGAGACAGATCGGCAAGAGTCTTAGGCGTTACTGTTGTTCCGGCTGCTGATGCCGTTTGTCCTTGCGGCGCTGTTTGCTGGGCTTGAGAGGTCGTAGTGCCACTTGTGGTTCCTTGTTGACGTTGATCTAATTCTGTTTTTACGAGTCCGTATTCGGCATCGCTAAGATTAATATTATTGAGTTCAATGTTAAGCTGCTCATTTGTTAGAGCACGCACTGCGCCAGGCGTAACAGACCCACGAGTTAATGTAGGAAACTTATTTGAAGTTCCTTGAGTTAAAAATTTAATATACTCGCCAACTTCATTTTTTAAATTTGGGGCGTCATACAAGCTAATAATTTCGTATGGAGTTTCCCCTTCTTCAAGCCTTTTTTTAATTTGCATTTGCGCTATTGAGCTTAATGAAGTGGGCTGCTGCTTTGCTCCATCCAAATCTGGCCTAACATCTGTTCCAGTAGATACCATTCCACGGGATTCAGATCCAATAGCTCCTGCGGCGGTCTGGCTTTGGTCGGCGAGTGTAGCCACTCCAGGGCCTGCTCCACCTGCTTGTGTGTCAATTCTTGTAGCATCAGGTGCTCCTTGTTCTGCAAGATGCGTTCTAACCGCCGCCACTGCGCGGCCTAAATAACCGTCTCCTTTTTCGGGAGGAGTAATACCCAGCTTATTCATCAGCTTATTTACTTGCATTGTGTTTGGCTTTTGAGTGCCAGCGTCCAATGCCTGTACGTAATTAGCTGCGTCTTCAACAGTATCTAGCGCAACGCCTGTTGTTTTAGCTTTTTTAGTTTTAGTTTCAGCAGCAGGGGGAATACTAGTAACGTCCGGTGCTATGACTCCACCAACAAGAGGAGTGCCCGTTGCATCCGATGCTGGCATGACCAGATCAGCGCTTTCTTTATCAAAACCTACGCCAGCACGTTGCGCTTCTTCTTTAGCAGTTGTGAACCCACCAGCAATGTTGGTTCCTTGAATAGCATCTTCAGCCAGTTCACGTTTAGCTTTAGCGGCTTCACGCATTCCGGTAACCTTACCCATGCCAAGACCCGCCATACCTTCCAAGGTAGCTTGACCGTAGACACCCTGCATAGTTGGAACATCGAAGCCCATGCGCTGAAGCGCAATGTTTTGGGCGGCTTGTTCTTGGCCTCCCTCAAGACCTTCTTGGATAAACTCTTTACCACCTGTGATAGCGCCGTGTTTCAGTACACCACGTTCTGCGGCAAGTGCAGTTTCTTTTGCAGTAGTTGCTTTGATTGCAGCTTTAGTAGCTTCTTTAGTTGCAACGCCTTTAGCAATTTGACGAGCAATTGCAGGTTCAACACCAGACGAAGCGCCCCAAGTACCAAGGGCAGCGCCAAGCGCAATTTGATCTGCATTATCCCCGCCATACTCTTGCGCTTTAACGGCAAGAGCTTCAATCTGCTTGGGGCTTAGATTAGTACGTTCTTTAAGAACTTCTTTGGTTACATCATAAATAGAACCTTTGATTGTTCCAGCGCCCATCAGCGCGCCAACAGTACCTGTGACAGCCAAACCAGCAAGGGTTGGAATACCAGCCAACGTAGCCGCCATACCAGCGGCAATAGCAGGAGCAGTAGTACCCAGAGCACTTGCCAACATATCAACGGGGGCAACGGAGAACGCTTTAACGCCAGCCGCTACTTGCTCAGCAACGCCTTTGTCTTCCGCTTCTTTCATGATGCGGGCAATCTCTTTACTGTCCTTTTTAGACTGCGCGCTATACAAGTCTGCAATATAGTTTTCTACACCACGTAAGTTTTGCCCCACACTGTTGTCCGCACCAAATGCGTCAGCGATCATTCTGACACCAGTTACAACACCAGCGCCGGTTTTTAAGGGAAGGTCAGCGGTCTGGCGGAGAAGCGGGAACATCTCCTTATCATCAGTCGGCGTGGCTACTGGAGCCACAGGTTTAGGCGCTTCTTTCTTAGCTTCTTGTTTGGCTGGAGGGTCAAACTGATCAAAGAAGTTTCCAGATGACTCTTTTTCTTTTTCACTGACAGTATCAAACTGGTCAAAAAAATTAGCCATCTTATTTTCCTAGATATTCATTTGCCGCACCGGGTCCAAATTTAGCATCAAATGCCGCTTTCTGTGTAGGATTAGCCTTTAAAGCTGCAATATGAGCAGCTGTTGGGGCAGAGAATTCACCTGAAACTGGACCACCTGTTGGAGCAGGGCTACCAGCACCGCCAGTATAATCTTTAGTCGCGTCTTCGGGACGAATACGAACACGTTTATAGGCCAACTCAGTATCCCGAGCAGCTTGTTCTTTCTGTTTGTTCCAGACTTCTTGCTGCGCTGCAACACGAGCTTCAGCTGCTTCCATAGCAGGACGTAATGGAGCAGGCACTTTAGAAGAATCAAAGTTACCTTTTTCATCAGTAGCAGTCATTCTAGCCGTCTTAATATCGTCAAGATCTTTCTTATATTGGCCACCGCTTGCCTGATCTGTAATCTTATTGATAACGCGCATTTCATTCTGCGCAGCAACTGAATAAGCATTAAAGCGTTTGTTGTCATCTGCCGTTTCACGATTAGCTACACGATCCAAATGCGCGGTCTGTGAGCGCAGTTGCTCAGATTTAAAGTGCATATCAGCAGTGTATTTAGAAGCTTCAAGCGCACGCTCATTAGTTTCTTTATGAGTCTGATAATCAATTAGCTTGCCTTGCAACGCCTTCATGTCTTCAGCGGCTTTAAGCTTAACAGCCATAGCGTTATCAATTTCACCACGCTTCTCAAGACGTGTAGCGTTATCCAGATCAGCAATGGATTTGTCAATATCGCGGCGTATTTTCTTTTGTTCTTTTTCGTCAGAAATAATATCAGGCACAGATTCTTTTAACGCGTTCATGCCAGCAACAAGAACAGGGCCGGGGGTTGAACCCCATTTAGCAAAAAACGAAGCCATGCGTAGATTTCTAGTACGTTCATTTTCAGCAGTTAAATTAGCTTTCTCTGCCATCAAACCAGCACGTTGCTCTTGTTGGCCAGCCGCCGCATCCGCTACACCTTCAGCGGCATATGCTGCTTTCTTCTCAGCCATGATGTCAGCAAGAGATTGGTTTTGGCGACGCTCTGTATCAGCAAACTGAGCTTTCATAAAGTCAGGAATTGCGGCAGCTTGAACCGCACGCCCAGCTTGGGGTGCGTAAGGCACTTGCGTTGTTGGTTGAGTAGTTGCGCCCATGATACCGCCCGTAGTTGGGGCAGGTTGATCAAGACGCTCTTGCATATTGATCTTGGCTTCGTCTTCGCCACCTTCTTCATTAGCACCGCCACCTGTTTTAAAGGCAATGATGCCGCCACCACGCATGGCAGGCATCTGAGGTTGAGCAGCTTGATACTGCACGTTTGCGGCATCTGCACCTTGTGGTTTGCTCATCTGACGTTCACGCAAAATACGTTGCGCCATTTTGCGAATAGAAGGGCTAGTAGACTCTTTAGCTTGTGCCGCCAAACCTTTTTCGTCCATGTTCTCAAGTTGATCTTCTACTTCACCACCCATGTCGTAAGACATGATGCCGCCCTTTGCGTATTTAAACTCACTAGGCAAGCCGCCCGCAGCGCCGCCGGGTTTCATGGCGTTATAAATAGACGCACCTGAACCAATCGTTCCAATTGCTTGAGATGCCGCGCTAGGGGCTGCAGCATACTGGTTAGTCGTAGACGCTTGCATTGGTAGACCACGAAGCATGTTAGACATAGTGCCCAACTGCATGAGTGGGTACTGCTGTGCGTTAGCGTAGTCTTGAACAGCTTGATTAAGGATGGACTGATCGTAGGCCATCTTCTTATCGCCCATAGCCATCTGATTGTTATAGAGAGCTTGTTGCGCAGCTTGGCTTTGATTGGCAATATTTGCCACGTTAGCGCCAGCTTGATTAGCCAAACCGTAACCAGCTTGAGCGCCAGTCACACCTTGGAGTCCAACTTGCGCGCCTTGCATACCTTGGGCTGTGCCAGCCAACTGACGATCAACACCTTGCAGACCGGTTTGAGCGCCTTGAATACCTGTTTGAGCGCCTTGAATACCTGTTTGATATGCTTGATTAGCTGCATTAACTCCAGCTAAACCTGCTTGGGTTCCTTGAATACCTGTTTGAGCGCCTTGCATACCAAGACCATACATAGCGCCAGCTTGACCCACACCAGACAACGCACCTTGTTGACCTTGCAATGCTGTACCAAGACCCGACAGACCCAATTGACCACCTTGCAGTGCAGTGCCTAAACCTTGTTGAGCGCCAGTCAAACCTTGAAGGCCAAGATTTGCGCCGTATTGCTGAGCCTGTTGTGCTTGCTGAAAAGCGGCTTGTTGACCTTGCGCTGTATTTTGATTCATTATTGTGGCAAGATTACGCTCACGTTCAGCGCGCATAATTGCATCGCGCCCACCTCCAAACGCGCCAGCTTTAGCTGCTTCAGCTTGTTGCTGTGTTCCAGCAATTTTAGATTGGCGTCGCGCTTCTTCGTTTTGTACGTCTACTACATTTTGCATGTAGGGAGACATGTACGCTTTCATAGCGTTAGGGTCAGTAGCTTGAGTGGCGTAATTCTGTCCGGCGGCAGCGGCTTGAGCCGCATACTTTTGAGCTTGAGCGCCGATTTGATTTCCGGTATCTTGGGCGCGTAATGCCATCTGCCCAATATCAGCAGAACCTTGTCCATAATCTAAAGCTCTATTAGCTAACTGAGCAGCTTGAGCGCCGTAACCAGCTCCAGTATCACCGTAACCTGCGCCTTTAGCACCATAGGCTAACGCTGGATCAGCTAACCCCGCAGCTTGTGATCCAAAACCAGCGCCTTGAGCACCATATCCAGCGCCCATCTCACCGTACTTTTGGCCACCAGCAATACCAAGACCTTGGCCCATTAACCCAGACTGTTGGCCTTGCGCGCCGTAACCATACGCTTTATCAGCAGATGCCATTGCACCTTGACCGGCTTGCTGCGCCATTTGAGATCCAACGTTAAAGTTGGGGTCTTGCCTCATGCCATACATGTTCATGTAGGCTTGCTGCTGCATGTCGTTTATCTTAGCAATCCCTTTAGAAGGATCGTAAGAGAGTTGTTCACCCGTTTTAGGGTCGTATGTTCCGCCGTATGCTTGATAAGGTTTAAATGAATCTAGCGTTGTACCAGCTTCAGTAGCCGCTGTTAGTTGATTTCCTTGGTCATCATATGTAGCCGGTTTGGCTGCAACATCTGTTGTATTAAACAACTGCTTTTGAGTTGCGCCCAGCATGTTCTCAACATACCCTTTTGCGTACTCAGGGATGTTTGTGTTTTGAACAGTTGATGTTGTTTGAGTTGGGCCGCCGCCACCTCCGCCACCCATAAATAAATTACGAGTGCCGTCGCTGTTATAGCCATTAAATTTGCTTGGGACGATCATAATTTAATCCTCATTACTTGGTGGGTAACTTCTAACCCAAATTTCTCATACATATTAACCAAAGAACCTCTAGCCCATATTTGCGCTTTTGTGGCCCCATGGAGTTTCATCCATTTGTACATCTCTTGAATAACATGTGGGCGCATAATTCCTTTGCCACCCATCAAATTACCGTGTCCAATTCTTTCACGCGGGTAGTCAATAAAATCTACCGCCGCCGCGCCTGTTATACCTTCTTCCGGCTCATCCCACACTACCAAATAAGTTTTTCCTGTGCGCACTGCATATTCAACTTGTTCAATAGTTATTTCACTAGGGTCAAGGTCAATTGCTTTTTGCAAAAGAGGGGCAACAACAGGCCATACTTGTGGTAGTTCATTAGGGCTGATTTGGTAAAAAGGCATGTTTATTTAGGCATGTATTTTTGTGGTTTGATGTTCTTGCCCTGTTTAGGGTTGCCAGTACGCGCCTTGCGTACCTTGTCCATCATGCCATGAAGTTGTTTAGCACCAGCATCGGTTGAGCCGTTACCCAAATGTGATACCACATCAGCGGGAACAACAAACTCACCATCAGCAAGCCGAGCAGGTTGGCGTCCGTTAATAGTTGCAGGAATGTTGTCTGACATTCCATCACCGGGGCCTTTAAGCAGTCTAGGGTTTCCACCAGCAGCATAACCACCAAGACTAGAGTGCATGATTCCGCCATGCGCAGCTTCAACGTCACCGCTATCTTTACTCTTAGAGCTTGTAGGCATATTTAATTTGCCCATCGGTGTAGGACGTTTAGCGGCAGGGGGAGAAACGTAAGCGCGTTGGTTAACTTTGGCTTGGCGAATTTGTGCGGCAGTCAACGCATCTTGATAGCGGGTATCAGGGTCTTGGTCGTAGTAGATACCTACATCGCGTGACGCTGCAGGAGCCGCTTGTTGTTGACCACCAAGCATCTTTTGATATTGTGCAATAGAGTCAGAAAGGCTACCACCTGACGCATAACTAGGAACTTCAGGAGCCATACCGCCTTCGTCGTAGCCAACTGGAATATTGTTTCCAATTTGGGGCATAGCGCCCATGATGCCACCGCCCTCTGCATAACGAGGTCTGTATTGATAATCCAACGGATTAACAGTGCGCCCTTGGAAGTTTTCAGCTAATTTATATTTAGATAGAGGCCCGCTATAAGGCGCGTTGTTAAACGTAGCGCCAGAAGGATTCAAAAGACCTAAAGCATTAGCACCCATGTATGCGCCTGTCATTGCCATAAATGGGTTTTCTTTAGCAAATTTTGCGGCTGTGTTAAAACCGTTTTCAAGCGCAGAAGGAGGTTGTAAAACTGAAGTCATTTGGGGGGCAGTTAAACTACTTTCTAGGCTAGAGCCAAGACGTAAGCTTTGACTAGCGTTAGGAGCATTTAGTTGATACTGTGTAGGTAAAGGTCCTTGACCGGGGGCTACAGTAGCGGAGGGATTAAAAAAGTTAGGGCTAGCGCCTTGAGGGCCAGAAGTAACGCCTTCAAAACCCGATACTGGTTGAAAGCCAGACACAGGAGAAGTAACCGCACTAGTGATACCGGGGTTAGCCAACTGCATAGCCGCGTTTTGTTGAGCCGCAACTTGAGCCGCGTTAATACCAGCACCGCCAGCACCTGCACCACCAGCCGCAGCGTCAGCAGCCATACCGGCTTGAGTAATGCCTGCACTTTCAGCACCAGCAGCGCCAAGACCAGACATTTCCGCAGCGCCAAGTAAAGAAGGAGCAAGAGCACTTGCAGCTTCAGCAGCCGCAAGATCGGTCATAGCGGCTTCAGCCCCAAAAACCTCTGCCCCAAACATTTCAGGGGCAACTTCCATAAACGCAATTTCAAAAAACGGCATGATTTACCTCTTTAATTTCTGGCGACTCAAGTCCTGTGCCGCGTAAGTTATGTAGACAACACAGAGCAACATCGTCTGTTAATGCACGGAACGCATGCTTTTTTCCTGCGGAAATTTTAATCATCGATGGGGCACTAAATTCCCCAAACCATTCACCGTCTTGCCAAGCTTCAACTGTTCCACGTGAAACCAACGTAATATGATCATGAGTATGAACATGTTGAGATATGACTGTCTTAGCCTTTGGAATAGAATAAGCGCGGACCCAGATGTCATCTGCTTCGGCAAACTCAACATACTCAAGCTTTACAGGCTTGTAGTTAGGGTTTTCACTAATAGCATCAATGTCCATGTGTTTGCTCTAGGTTATTAATGTCGATATTATGGAGTAACTGTACCAACTGCGCCAGTGCTTGTTACGCCTGTTAGGCTACGAGTTATTGTGCCTCCAACAGGCCCAACACTGCCAACTGCCCCTGTACCTTGAACTCCAGTCAGTTTAATAGGAACTTTAATACGTAACACATTAGTCCCAGTCTGCAAAGTGCCGCCTTGTGTGTCTCGATATACATCTCCAAAACGCAAACTATCGTAGTCTGCGTCGGTTGGTAAGGTCCCTAAATCTAAATTTAACCGTGCTAAATTAAGTTGTTGAACTGCATTGATTTGGTTAAAAAACAACCTCAGTACGTTGGTGTACTGATTCATAAAAGTTTGCTCATACTGCGTAGGGGCAGCGGGTACGTTAGGCGCATTCTGGTTCTGAAGCATGCCCATGGGTTATCTCCTACCGTCTTGACGAATGTCAATACGAGGAGCACCTAACTGCCACGTTGTACCTAGTTCGGTAGATGCTATCTTAAATATCATCTGTCTACCCCTAGCGCGGGTGTAAATTTGCCCTGTAAATTGTTCAGTAATAACATACGAGGAACTCTTAACAACTGAAGCGGAAGCAGTGCTACTAACGCCAGAGCCTGAGTTTTGCAGTGGGTACAAAGTCATAGTAACTTTAGGCGTTGCGCTACTAGAAGAACCAGAAAACGTCAAGTCAGGCAAAATGCGCCACACAAAACCAAAATTATGACCATCTCCAATATCAAACTCGGATGAAGAGATGTTAGCTTCAATAGGTACAGGTGTATCAGTTTCGGCATCATCAACTCCATCCTCATGTTGAACAATCTTGCCGTTGTTAGTGGCCGCAATAGGGTATGGCAAAAGGCCAGAGTCTAACCAAGCAGAACGACCCATGTTACCGTAATACCATACGTTTTCTATATAGTTAAAGACTACATAGCGATCAATAGCAGTGCTATTAGCAGAACAATAGAACCACCAAACTTCATTAAAGCCTTCGTTAGTGCTAGCATAAACTTGTTCTGGCTGTTGAATATTAAAGTCTTGGAACACATAACGACGTAGATCACAGTTAAGTGTTTGTACTCGGCCATCATATTTGTAGAATTTATCTACACCCATCCAATAAATAACGCCTGACGCAACAACAGCGGCGTTAGGGCCAGTAATAGACAAGTTATCGCCAAGAAGTTGAGAACCCCACACAAACGGGGGGCCAAGATACTGCAAAGAATACAACGCCGTATCAGTAAAAACTACAATTTCTTGTCTAGTTTGAACAGCAGTAATAATTTGAGAGCCATGAGATAACGTAACACTACCAGCTTGATTAGTAATAGCCGGTGTCCATGTGTACGGATCTTCTTGATCAGACCAACGAATTAACATTGGATTTAAAACAGTACTACCATAGTCATTAGTGCCAAACACAAGCACAAAACGCGACGCATCAGAGACAATCATGTAGTCTTGATAAAGCGGCGTACTTGCATCACCTAAAGTTGTAAGGCTGATACCGCGCTGAGAAATACGTTGAATGCCTGATTGACCACCAGAAGTTGTAATAGGCGCTCCGCCAACAGTCAAAGATACTTGAAAAGTATTGGTTGAAGAATTAACAACATAATAGACCGTGCCAACAGACAAGCCAGTAGGCAGTGAGCCTGTAGATGTAAAAGTGATGGGCGTACCATTAGGGATTGAAAAATCAATGGGCATTGTAATGACGCCCGGCGCTGCAATAGTAATAGTAACTTGTACTGGAGCATACCCAGAGTCAGCAAACCAGTAATAGATTCCTTTACCACGAGGACCATAGAGCAAATTTTGCCCAAAGTTTTGTTGGTTCCAAATTTGTAATGAGGTAGCTGTAGATTGTCCTACGCCCCACGTCCCAAGGCCCCAGCCGCCAGCGCCCCAACCAGTTAACGGAACTTGATATTCAGGTCCGGTATTTAATTCATATTGAGTAACAACCGTACCTCCCCCGGGGGAGCCAGAAGCATCCGTAGCATTAGCGGTAGCAGATGCTGTAATTTTGTAGTTGTCTTTGTCTACAACCGTAACTTGAAAAGTATTTGCAAGAACCGCAGCAGTAATGTTACCGCCAAGAGACGTAATACCCGACCCACTATATGTGACAAAATCGTTAGTTAAACAACCGTGGTCTGCGTCATACACTGCAATAACAGCCGAACCGTTTGTGGCAGTAAAAGGATTAGTTAAAGTTACAGTGCTACGGATAGGAGTGATGTCGTAATAGGTGTTGCCATTAAGGATGTAAAACTTTAAATTAGTTCCGACGCCAACTAAATTTTCTCCAGCCAGCGTTACCCAGTTCCATAAAGATCGGCAGATACCTAAGAACATAGTTGAAGCGTACTGTGTCCAACCGCCGATTTTCTCTGGATTGCCTTGACGGAAACGGATTTTGTCGCACTCATACCAACCACCCTCGGTGGTATAGCGGGTATTCTCCCGGTTGACGCCCGGCTTAAACAGAATTTTTTGTAATGGCATGGCTTATTTTCCCATCAATTAGGAATCGCATCAAGCATACAGCCGCGTACCGGTTTTGTCGATGATTAACGCCTGTTTTCTTGGCGCAGTTGTTGGTGTGTTTGGGATGCTCACATGCGTCCATCGATCAAACTCACGAATCACTTGGTCAAATGGCAAGCCAGACGCAATGATTGTTTTAACGACTTCATCAGGGGTTACGCTAGGAACCCGAATGTCAGCAGCGCAGCCGATACGGTGCTGAGAAGTATCTTTTGAACCCACCGCATCATTGACTTGTTTACTACGAAAAGCTGAATTAACCATAATTGGTCGTCCGCCCAAGGCAGTTTTGACTTCCTCAAGGAAGGCTGCAAGTCGTTTAATGTTTTCAAGTTCGGCCTCATTTGGTTCATTGTCAAACTGGCGATGGTCGGTATGGGTCAACTCTTCAAGTGTAAAGTGTTCAGTCAAATTCATTTTTTTACCCTATCGGCAATTTTTTCCATAGTGCGGCCACCAAAATAAAAACTCATAACTAACATACCCCACTGACCTAGTAGTTCTACGTATGCGCCACGAGTCTCATACTCGAAGATAGAAGCAATGGCAAAACCAGAATAGGCCACTAGCAAGAAGATCAACGTCATAGGACGGATGTTTTTAGACAGCCATGAATCACTGGTCATATCCGCTTCAGTGCGGCGGGTGACGTTTTCTTGCTCAATCTCATATAGTTTAGTTTCATTAGCCAACTTAGTTAACTCACCATCCTGAGCCATCTTAGCCAGCTCAAGTTGTGCTCTGGCTTTGGCCTCTGGGTCAGGAATTAATTTATCGATGAGTTTGCCACCAACTTGTAGCAGTGCGTCTAGTCCTAGCATTTTGGCTCCTTTTTATCTTCATTCTGCATGAGTTTGATACCAGACAGGAACCCAATCATGCCGCCTATAAGAGTAGAAAACGCGGGTGAAATCATCTTGAAGATTTCGGCGTTGTCCACTTCCTTTGCCCACAAACCAAGCATAAAGCTGATTACCATTGCCAAGACGGAAATGCACAGGGTTGTGCTTACCATGAGCGTAACCCACAGGGTCAGTTTGTCTTTGGTGTCCATCGACACTTTCTTCACTGGTCTGGGTGTCGGTTTTCTGGTCATACATAAATATCCAGCTTACGGTTTTGGAATATCTCCATACGGATGCGCTCTTGCGTTACCTTTTTACAGTAAATCTCAAAACCTATGTCTTGCAATTGAGTTTGCTTTTTCTTGGCAAGCTCAAGAACCTTGTTAACTTCTTCTTGTTTTTCCAGCTTCTTCTGGGCAAGATCGTGCATGTCTGGATACCCTGACGCTTGAACAGTTGGGAATAATCTGATTGTCTCGATCATTTCTTTTCACGCTCAAGTGCATCTTTGTATCCATGTATAACTAATTCTCTAATCTTTGTCGAGTCTGCCGTCCCCGCCCACTCGGACAGGTTGTTCCACATCACTATGTAATCCGTTGTTTTGCAGTAGGGCGCATTTCTGTCTAGCCACGCTACCATCTCTTTGTGACGCAGTGTCGGGTCGTGTTGGGTGTAACCGATTCCATAGAACTCCCGAACGTAACACCCGTTCTTGGCTACGGCTCCCACCAGCCCCAACAGCAGTAACAGAAGGAGCCAGCGCATTACGCATGATTAGGCGTTAAGAGCGTCTAAACGACCCCATGCCCAGTCTGTAGCGGCTGAAGGATCAAAAGGAATGGTGGCATTTGGATCGCCGGGGTTCGCTGGATCGCGCTGTGTCCAGCTTCCGCTAACTGATGTCAAATACGCCAACAGGTCAGCTTTAGTTGGGATGACTTCAAAGTCACCAGTAGCGTCATTGTTTGTAATGCCAACCTGAACTAAGTCCCGAGGCCAAGGGGTTGCAGGGTCAGCAACACCGTAAACACCACCCACACCATCTTCGCCAAGGTAAAGGAAGTCAGGGATTGTGCCTTGTGCTGTCAGGCGGTATTTCATCATTTGACGTGCCATGTCATGCTCCTTGTGAGTATTGCCCACTGAAAAGATACGAACCAAAATGCCCAAGTTCACACCAAGGTGCGGCCCAGACAGTGCCACCGTGTTCGCGGTAAAGGTGGCAGAAATTAAAGTCTTCTGAAAGCAACTTGCCATCAGTCACGCCAACAGGAAAAAAGTCATAGACTTCCTCGCCATCAGGGATGGACTGACCACCATTTGTATAAACGGCAGAGTGTGGCTTAAGTGTCTCAAAAACCTCACGGTTAATCAACATAAATCCTGTGCCAGCGTGTTTGACTTGAAACGGCGCTTCTGGATGAACCATCTTGTGGCCTTCCAGCGGATTGATGTTAAAAATGCCTGTCAGCTTGTGCAGTTCTTTGTGGTTTAGCACAGCGCCCTGCTTAACTCGTTGCCAGTTGATGCCCTTCATGGGAACGCACCCAGCAATGATGCCTTTGTCCGCCTGAAGCATTTTGACAATATCCACTGGACGAAACTTCTGGTCAGCGTCAATAAACAGCAGGTGGCTTGCATCGGTCTGCAAGAAGTGGTGGGCAACCGTGTTACGGGCGCGTTGAATCAAAGACTCATTACCCAAGAAAACGCAAGTCATCTTGTGGCCGTTGCGTTCCATGTCGCTTTGCAACTGAAGCAGGGACTGTGTGTACTCAGAACAGCACATCCCACCATACATTGGAGTACCAATGACCAAGTGCATTATTTGCTCTCCAACAACTGAGTGTTGGTCAAAGACTGTCGATCCAAAACCACAAAGCCACGGTTAGCGGCAAACTTTTCGGCGCAGTCTTGGAACTTGTCGGCGCAGGCTTCTAGCCACTGAACGGTCATCTCGTGCGTTGGCGGGATGCCGTTGGAGATCATTTCATTTTCCATAGTCAGGTAAGCAAACACCTCGGCTTGCGCTTGAGCGGCGTTGATACCCAAGTCAAACAAGTAGATCATGTTGCCTTCGTCAATTACACCACCACGGGCACGGGCAGCGTTCAAGCCTTGCTTCATGCAGGTCATGACGTGGTAACGCTTCTCTTCTAACTCGTAGTCTTCCTCGGTGATCTCGGTCTTGCCAATCTTTGCCAAGATATTGTCATACTGGTTGATAAAGAAGTTCAGCTTACGCACTGCGCCTTCCATATAATTCTGCGTGTTCACAGCATTTGACTTGGCTTCAAAGATTTCAAGCTCAAGAATCTCACGGTCAAACGGATCAGTGGTTTCGGCAAGCTTTGATTCTTTGCGGCGACGCTCAACGTCAGCCTTCATCATTTTAATGTGGTTCTCTTGCAACGCATTTTTGGTCTGCTCAATCTCGGCCAGCGATTGATAAATGGAACGCAAGGGTGTCAGTGTGGTCACATCAAGTGTGACGTTCATAAACTGGGAATGACCCTTGTAGAAGTTTGACGCCCCTTTGAGGACGGCTGGCAGTTTAGCGTCAATGTTTTGCAACATGACGTTGTACTCTGGCTTGGTTGTAGTCAGAGCGGTTGAGATGTTTTGCAGTGCTAGATCGTTCAAGTTTTGTCCTTGGTTGGTTGTGGGAAAGTTATTGTGTGCCACCGTTGACATTTGAGGCCGCACCTATTTTGCCGTAGGCAGACGATGTTAATTGCCCCCATGAAGTGGCATTGCCCGTAGTTGCAATAGTTACATACTCTATAAGGTTGGATGGATTACCAGCAGTATTTTCTCCACTGGCAAAAAACCCATATATTGATGAAGATAGTCCAACAGGCGCATATTCTCCTGTTGATAAATTACCAAAAGTTGTAGAATTACCTGTAGTAGCTATAGTAATATATTGAATTAAACTTTGTTTAGTATAAGACGATGGCCCACTATCCCCACCAGCAAATAGTGCGCGAGTAGAATTTGAACAACCTCCACCATATCGAGTAGCTGTTGCTAGTGATCCAAAATTTGAAGCGTTACCAGTGGACGCAATGGTAATATAGTTTATTGTTCCAAATGCGTTACCACCACTGGCTATACCTGTTGCCATCACTCCACGAGTTGGCGAAGAAGCTCCCGCAATACCATACACAGTAGCTGTAAGAAGTCCAAAACTTGTTGCGTTTCCAGTTGAAGCAATAGTTATGTAATCAATAACACTTTGAGATGCGCCGTTAGCTCCTCCAGCAAATATACCTCTTGTACTACTATTACACGACGCGCCAGCAGAACGATTAACAGTTAATTGGCCAAAAGTTGCTGTGCTTCCAGTTGAAGCAAAAGTAGCATACGACAAACTATTTGAATATGTGGTGTTATTTATAAACCCCAATGCAATTACAAATCTAGTTGATGATCCGCAAGCATAAGATTCTTGGGCAATGGTAGATATTGTGCCAAATGTGGTTGAATTTCCTGTTGTAGTTAAATTTACACTTAAAACAGTAGTGGTACTATTTATCCCCGCCAACAAACCAACTTGAAATATGTTGCCAGCAATAGGCCACAAACCTTGCTTTTGCCAAAAGGCCACTTGATCCAGCGTCCAAACACCGGGAGCCGCGCCGTCTTGATACGGCCCAGTAGGGGCAACAGCTACGGGTCTGATGATCCCTGCATTCCATGAAGATGTTGCCATTATTGAAGCCCTCCGTTGGCGCTAGAATTAGCCGCCAAGTTTCTATTTCCATCCAACAAATTTCCCCAACTTGTAGCGTTACCTGTTGAAGCAATCGTAATGTACTGAATAACACTTGATCGCCCTGTACTGCTATCACCGCCAGCAAAAATACCTGTTGTAGTTGAAGAACAAGCAGAAAGGCCGCCATAAAAAGAACCTATTAGTTGCCCAAAACTTGTTGCATTTCCTGTGGAAGCTATAGTTACATAATCAATTACATTAGATGTAGTAGTTGTATATCCAGCATTAAACACGCCTCTGGTACTAGTAGATAAAGCAGAGTTTATTGCTTGCCTTGCTACAGTCAACTGACCAAAAGTAGTAGCGTTGCCTGTTGATGCAATTGTGATGTAGTCAACAACATTAGAATTTGCGCCTGTATATCCAGCCCCAAACAAGCCACGAGTTGATGAAGAACAAGCGCCAGCACCATAACGAGCAACAGTTAATTGACCAAAATTAGTGCCGTTCCCAGTAGTAGCAATCGTTATGTATTCAATTAAGTTTGAGGTTGTACCAGATGTATATGGGGGAGTTGTAAATATAGTTCCCGTGGCAAACACACCTCGAGTTGAACTGTTGCATCCTGTTACACGAATTGATCTATTGACCAACGATCCAAAAGATGTTGCAGTCCCACCAGTGCTAAACAACACATAATCAATTGTATTTGTGCCAGCATTAACAAGCGAGTCTGATCCACCAGCATACACTGCATTAACTGATGAAGCGCACGAACCAAGGTTTTCTGCGTTGCGAGTTAAAGTTCCAAAATCTGTTGTGTTACCTGTAGTGGTAATCAGCATTCGTTGAATAGTGTTTATTGATTGGCCGCTATCCAATCCATTACCGCCAGCAAACAATGCAATAGCAGGAGCGCTAGGCCAATTTCCCGCGCCTTTGGCTTGGTACTGAGCAGGGAGTGTCCATACACCTGAATAGCTTGGCATTATTGAGTACCCCCGTGGCAACTAGATGTAGACGTTAATCTTGAAGAGGCAACAGTTAATTGTCCAAAACTTGTAGCATTTCCAGCGCTTGCAATAGTAACGTATGCGATTGTATTTTGAACTACGCCAGATATTGTTCCACCACCAAACAAACCTCTTGTTTCAGAAGAACAAGCCGCTAAACCCCGTACGGATGTAGTTAAATCTCCAAAGTCGGTTGCGTTACCTGTTGACGCAATAGTTATGTAATCAATAATATTGACATTAGCTGAGTTAATACCACCGCCAAATAACCCCCTTGTGGAAGATGAACATCCTGCAACTTGTGCTCTTGGCGCAGTCAATTGCCCAAATGTAGTAGCGTTTCCTGTGGTTGCTATGGTTACATAATCAATAGTGTTGACAGAATAGTTTGGCGCACCACCACCTGAATCACCCCCCGCCCATACTCCACGAGTTGGCGAATCACAAGCCGCAAGGAAATATCTGGCAACAGTTAATTGACCAAAACTTGCGGCATTACCTGTAGTCGCAATTGTCACATATTGAATGGCGTTAGTGTAATCGGCTTGAAAGCCACCACCAAAAAGCCCTCGGGTGTTGTTCGAACATCCTGCTAAGGCATCCGTGTTTGTAGTCAATGTTCCAAAACTTGTAGCGTTACCTGTAGTACCGATAGCAACATAACTAATAACATTTACACCTTCACCACCAGCAAAAAGACTTCGTGTAGATGAGCCGCAAGCACCCAATTGTTTTATAGCGGCTGTCAAAATACCAAAACTTGTTGCATTGCCCGTTGTTGTAATTGTTACGTACCCAATTTGATTTAAAGCCGCGCCAGCATCTGTCGAACCACCAGCAAATAAACCTCTTTGTAATTGAGCAGGAGTCACACTTCCTGTAGAGGCGCTGTACGCAGAAGGGCCGTAAGTATTTGTTGCCCATACAGCAAATGTATAGGCTGTACCATTTGACAATCCAGACACTGTTATAGGAGAGGATGCCGCAGTACCCACAACCCCACCGGGTGTAGATAACGCTGAGTATGCAGAAATAGCCGAACCACCCACATTAGTTGGTGCTGTAAAAGTTACAGACGCAGAAGCATCACCTGCCGTAGCCGTCCCAATGGTCGGCGCATTAGGATTGTTCAGCGGATCAAAAAAAGCTGAGATAAACCCAGCAGGAGGACGTAGTGGCATGATGCCCCCCTATCAGGTGATAGCTTCGTATGAGACTGTAAATGTCAACTTACTGGCTGTGCTGCTTGTAGCCCACAATGTGCTTGGCTGACCCGTCACGCTGGTGTCTAACAAATACAACGCTGTAGTCTTATCAAGCAAAATCAATGTGGCATCGGCTGGCACAGAGATTGTGGAGCCAAGTGCGCGGTAAGTTGAACCGTCAGCCAAGCGCAACTCAACAGTTGCGTCGTACGCCGCAGAACCGTCAATGTTGGCAACCATGATCTGGTTGATCTTAAACGCGGTGCCAGAAGAAGGCGCAGCAACAAGCGCATTACGTGACGTATCAGCAGGTGTGATAGACAGTGTGTTTGGTGTAATTGTTGTTACAGCAACAATATTTGGTGCGGCCATGAGAACTCCTTTAGATAGAGAATATTAAAGCAAAAGCA
>Ga0209296_1000215_pt1 | contig 51560 bp, 77 predicted proteins | sample S_130206_EF_Meta_FD_187319 | JGI IMG/M metagenome (GOLD analysis project Ga0209296, IMG submission 187319) | Freshwater microbial communities from Lake Simoncouche, Canada to study carbon cycling - S_130206_EF_MetaG (SPAdes) (version 2) | ecosystem: Environmental > Aquatic > Freshwater > Lake ...
AATGGCGCACCCTGCAGATACTTTTTGGACAGTGCTTATGTCCGATCGGATGTGCGCACCTTTCAAGGAGTGATCTGCAAAATCCATGACTCAAAATGGGTTGTGGTGGATAAATGGTAGTTGACCAGAAATTCGCAATCATGTACAATCAGACTATGTTTACAAATTGGAGGCAAAGATGAAAATGACACTAGTTGTGTTAGTGGCCGCTGTCATGACAGGCTGTGGCACACTGGGTGGAGCAGTTGGCGGTGCTGGTAAAGATCTCAGCAAAGTCGGTGATTGGATTCAAAGCAAATAAGGACAAACATGAAAAACTATTTTGTAATTTTACCCCTGGTAGCCTTGGTCACTGCTTGTGGCACAACCAAAGACGACTATCAAAAACGAGCCGAGGCTGCTGAAGAAAAACGCGAGACCCAGGTCAACAAGAGTATCGCACAGGCTCCCAAATGGATGACTGACTTGCCTGTCAGCAACAATGCTGTTTATGCCAATGGGTCGGCTGTGAGTACAGACATGAGCATGGCCGATTACAAGGCCAAACTGTTTGCATACGGCAAGATCTGTATGGCCGCAGGCGGCAAGGTCAGTCAACAAGCCAAGGTGTTTATGCAAGACACCGCAGAAGCCAGCGCTGAGATTTCAGAATTGGCCATCAAGTCAATGTGCCCTGGTGTGGATATCACCGGCACTGAGATCAAAGAAGTCAAACGCATTGCAGAAGGCAGCCGGTACCGCACTTATGTGCTGTTGGCCCTGCCTACAGGCGATGCCAATGTCTTGCAAACACGCAAAGATCGGATGAAATTGCGTGAACGTGCAGAACAACGCAGTGGGGAAGCATTTTCAGAATTGGACAAAAACGCTCAATAACCCAAAAACGGCGTATAAATAAAAGCGGCTTTCGGGCCGCTTTTCTCACTTTATATGATCACAGAAAACGAAACAATCCAAACTCACAGTCAGGCCCTGCAAGAAAATGGCATGTACGTTTTCATGGGCGAAGTCAACAACGAAAACATCTGCCCCATTGTGGAATGGGTATTGCATGAAAACTTTGTGGTCAAGAAAAAACGCAAAGAACTGCTGTTGATGATTTGTTCGGAAGGTGGAGACATGGGTGCTGCCTTTGCTCTAATAGATGTCATGCGTAGCAGTATCATACCAATCAAAACTGTGGGCTTGGGCATGATAGCCAGTGCAGGCTTGTTGATCTTTATTTCTGGCACTCCCGGCAGACGTGTGCTTACACCCAATACATCAATCCTAAGCCATCAATTCTCCTGGAGCAACGAAGGCAAAGCACATGAATTGTTTGCTACCATGCGAGAGTTTGAACTCACCCAACAACGCATGTTGGCGCACTATCAACTGTGTACAGGATTAAGCGAAGATGCGATTAGAAAGAACTTGTTGCCACCACATGATATTTGGTTGAGTGCAATAGAAGCCATGGGGCTGAACGTGTGTGATCATATTTCAGAACTCACACGCTGATTACCACATGTCAGGATCATCCAACACATAAGGATCATTCAGCACTGGTTGTCCATTGGGTCGCATCATGATGTTGCCGGCATGCAGATCCCAGTTGTATGATTTTTTCTTTTGAGTTTTGTGGATCAATTCCAGCAAGGTGTTCAACAGCAATGGAACATTTTGTTCACCCACTGCTTTGGCCACACGTCTGTACTCTCTGGGGAAGTCTTTCTCTAAACTATAGTAATCACTACGGCCGCCGTCCAACACACGTCCAAGTACAGAAATGGCATAACCCAATTCACCACTGGGTTTCAAAAACTCAGTGCGAATCTGCAGGTACAATTCACCTTTGAAGTTGAAAGTTTCCCAACCTGAAAACTTGGGCAAGAATGGATTGTCCGAATTGCGTTGACAAAAGTCTGCCCACTTGGCAAACATCTTTTGGTCAGCACTGAGTTTTTTTGTATTGCCTTGTGTGCCAAATATTTTTAGCACAGTTTTACCATTGGGCTCTAGATACGCTTCTTGATCCACGCCAGCCCCCAGGACTCGATAGCCTTTCTTTGCCAAGGCCTTACGAATGCCGCCATGCATGGTGCTGAACTCGTCTAATATTTGTTGATTTTCAACTATGATGTCTTGTATTCTCATTTGCTTTTGAATTTTTCAAGATATTTTTGTGTTTCTGCTGGCAGCATTTCTTTCCAGTGGCGGCCAGTTTCTTTTGCTTTCTGCAAAATCTTGTCAAGTCGCCCAGGGCCTGCATTGTATGCGGCAGCTGCCAATTCAGAATTGCCATACTTGTTTTTCATTGCTGCAAAATAATCTCGGCCCACGCGGTTGGATTCTTCAGCACTAGAATTGGCAGCAGGGTTGACACCGTATCCGGGCTTGGTGTTTGTGGTAGGCATAACTTGTGCTGCAAATCTTGCACCCTTGGATGATGTGACAGGTCGCCCATAGTCATCATAATCTCGGTTGCCACTTTCGATATCGCGTATCTTTCGAAACTCACCGTCGTAGGAACCAGTGTCTGCTGGAGATTTTGGTGCTTTGTTTAATTTTGGTTTTGGTTGTTGCGGCATTGGAGGGCGAAACGTTGGCAATTTTTGTTTTTCCTGATCCAGTTTCTCTAATTTGTCGGCTATTGCTTTGTCTTTGGCAGCATCATACTTGTAACCGGGAACGGGTTGATCAGCACCAATTCTCTTTTTTATTTCATCATCACTGGCTGGGGGTGTTGCTACTGGTTTTAAAGGCCCCCCAACTGCTGGCTTATCTGTTGAGGATGCAGTGTCAGGCACTTGACCTTTGCGAATGTTTTGAGCAATGCCACTTAATGTATCACCAGGTTTTACAGTATAGGTTGTGCCTCTGGGCATAACAATACCATCACCAATGTCAAGCACCTGACCGGGCAAGATCAAATCAGGATTTGCTAGATTATTACGAGCCGCAATGGTTTTCCAGTTGGCCACAGTGTCTTTGGTGAATTCTTTTAGTCTCATTATCGGTTCCTTTTTTCTCTACCCAATGTATTTACATCAGTTTTGGGCTCTGCCTTGACCTTGGCTGCTCGGGCACCAGGACCGGTGAGTCGTCGGTCAGTCACACGATCCAAGGCCTGGGTGCTGGTTTCATTGTCCCAACTGGCTTTTTTGTACTCGGTCAGTTTTTCCAGCAACGGTCCTTTTTCAATAAGGTTGCGCAGGTATATGCCGCCCTTGGGCTTGTTTTCAATCTTGGTTCTAATTTTCAACAACCTGTTCTTAGGATTACCTCGTTCGTGAATGTTGACTTCAGGCCAGGTCTTGTTACCGTCATATGTGGCTGCTAGATTTATAGTTTGTAATTTTTCTTTGAGTTTGTTAAATCTCAAGATCTTAAAGCCGCCGTCGCTGAAATCCACCAGTTCCACTTTGGGATCGCCCAGTGTAGCAAAGTGTGTGATGCCTTGTGCAATACCGTCGATCATGCTGGCTTCTTGTTCAGCCGTGGCATTTTTGAGTTCACGGTCAATTTGCTTGGCTGCATACTGATATACTTTTTCAAATGCTGCTCTGGGATCGCCTGCTTTGGTTTCTCTTCTAAAAGCAGACAACGCTGGATCAACGTTGACGCCAAAGTAGTTCCACAAGGTCTGTTGTGTTTGTTCACTGTCACCACTGACTTGACCAAACTGTCCAATCCCGCCCACTTTTAAACTGGTGTTGAGACGCAGTTTTCTTGGATTACCATCTTCGTCAGCCACATACACCCACACATCAGTTTTTTGTTCAGTTTCCCCAGTGACTCCGTCGGCCATGATGGTGATTTGATCAGCACGACCATTTATGTAAAAATACCGGCTGTAGCGTTCAGCGTCTGAACTGTTGACATAGGCGGCTGCACTGGCGTATTCGCTGGCCAACAATGTTCTCTTGGTAGTATCCATGAGATCCTGATAAGGGCCAGTTTTGAGTCTCAACACAAAGGTAATGCGATCAGCGTGTTCATTGTCGTAATCTTCTACTTCTACTTCGTATTGGTCTTCTCCAGTTTTCTTCAAACTGTCCAACACACTACCAATATCTGCTGGGGTAACTGTGCCAATATCCTCACCAGGCTCACGTTTGACAAACTTGGCAAACATGGCTGCACCCAAGATACCTTCTGACGTTTCGCCACGATTGCCAATTTTACCAACATCTTCAGGGTCATCTGTTCGAGCACCATTGTACACATTAAAACATGGACCAATTGCAGACGATGTGCCAGTTACCAGAATGTATTGTCCAGCAGGGTTGGAGAACAAATAGCCGTCGCCGCCCTTGCCCACTGCAACATTGGGAAAATTTAGTATTTCTTGATCACCCAGTTCACTGGTGTCTTGCATGGTCAATGGCGCGGCAGCATCAAACCCTTGTTGTTGCATCTGTTGCAAAAGTGCTTGACCGTTTTGGCTGCCAGTGGCCACAGCAAATTGAGTTCCAGCACCGTATTTGGGCTTGGAAATAGTGACCTCATTTACTATAGAATCGAATATATTGAGCAAGTCGCGCATTGGTTTTCCGTGAGAAGTATGTTATACTTATGCAACCAACAAGGAGACCCTGTGCCAAATTTAGTACCCATAGTTTTAGAACACACTGCCAAAGGCGAACGCAGTTACGATATCTACAGCCGATTGTTAAAAGATCGTGTGATCATGCTGGACACAGAAGTTTCAGAGCACTCGGCCAGTTTGATTGTGGCACAACTGCTGTTTTTAGAAGCAGACAATCCCGACAAGGACATTTCGTTGTATATCAACAGCCCAGGTGGGGTGGTCACAGCAGGCATGGCCATCTATGATACCATGCAGTTTATCAAGCCAGATGTGCATACCATTGTGATGGGACAGGCATGTAGCATGGGCAGTTTGTTGGCACAAGCAGGTGCACCAGGCAAGCGTTTTATGTTGCCCAATGCCCGCCACATGATTCATCAACCGTCTGGTGGCGCACGTGGTCAAGCCACAGACATGTTGATTCAAGTGGAAGAGATTCTTGCTATGAAAAAGAACTTGACTGGAATCTATGTCAAGCACAACTCAGCAGGCAAGACATTTGATGAACTCACAGCAGACATGGAACGTGACAACTTTATGTCAGCACAACAAGCCGTTGACTACGGCCTGGCGGACAAGATTGTGCAAAACCGTTAACTGGGCCAGACCCAGCCCATGTTTTCCAGTTGATGTATCCATGAAAACACAGGTGCGTTGAACTGCATCTGCCATCTGCCATTCCACCCCAGGTGTGTTTCCCCGGCTTGAACAGGATTCGGCCGGGGATTTTGCTGACTGTACCAGGGTTCAGGAAACACAGGTTCATAGGTAGCCAACCAGTTGAATCGTGGCACATGTATGCTGTTGATTCTAATAGCACCAATGGTGATGTACTTGTCTAGCCCAAGATGTGGTATGCAATCTGAATCTTGTTTGTTGATAAAATCAATTATCACACTGTGTGAGCCAGCGGTCAACAGTTGATCAAATCTCAAAGTAGTTGGCTGGCTTAATTGTATGCGATCAATGGCATGATCAACGCCGTACATGATTTCAGGCACACTGCTGTGATAGGTAGGAACAACGTCTACTTCGATTTCAGTTTGATATTTTTTTGTATCCATATTGTTCCAAGAAGTCAGTCCATTCTGGATAGTAGTCTCTGGCATCCAACTCGCAGTGATGGTCCCATTTGTTGAGCCATCCCACTAGTTCTGTTTTGAGTGCTTCGGCATTGGGCAGTTCGGGCACTTGAATCATCTTGTACACACTGTTGAGTTCGTTGTACAAGTTCAGGGCATTCTTGCCGTACTCTCTGCTTTGTGGCATGTCTGGATGCTGGTCTTGTTTGATGTATGCAGCCAATTTGTTGAGCACACGCTCGTATTCATCAAAGTAACTTTGTCTAATGTCCAAGGGCAATGCAGCCGCCCGCAAATACGCAGGATTCCAGCAGGTGTTGTTTTCTGTGATGATGTTGTTGTCAAACATCCACTCTGTGAGTGCAGGAAATGTAGGCACTGTGAGTGCAGTGATAGTGGGTTTCAAGCACACACAGAATGTTTCGCTTTGGTGACTCAGGAATGATCGAATGTTGTTCCAGTACAGTTCTTTGTCTAGACCTTGGCGAATGTAGTAGTTGTTGTCTGACACAGATTCAATGCTGATGTCAATGTCTGCACGGAAGAATCGAGCAAACTTTTCAGCAATTTCCTGACTGTATATGGTGCCATTGGTGATCAGGCTCACAGCAAAATCGGTGCGATTGTTATTGATAAAGAAGTCCAGGAACTGTTCCAGTTTGGGACTCATAAAAGGTTCGCCGCCCATGAAGTGAACACTGCGTAGGTTCTTCATGCCCAGCAGTTCATTCAGGAACCGTTGCCAAACTTCTTCATCATCCATCCAGTTCATTCTGGTGTGATAGTCTTCTTTGCTGAGTATGCCCCAGATTTTGTATTTGGTTGCAATTTGTGTGCTGTAACTAGGGTTGCAATGTTTGCAGTAAAGATTGCATTCGTTGCCCATGTCGATGTGCAGGTCCACAGGCATGCCATCATAGTGTTCATCCAGGGCCTGACCCGATTGTTCACTAGTAAAAATATCATAGTGCGGGCTTTGTTCAAAACTCTGTTGAAAGTTTTGCTGTGTGAATATCACACTGCGCCAGTTGTGAGTGTTACGATAACTGTCGTTGCCGTACTGTTCGTCCTGATAACAACCAGCACATTCGGCCAAGGGTTGATCGCTCAACATGGATCGACGATAGCTTTTCATTTTTTCACTGCGATACCATTCGCGGATGCTGGTGGTTTTGATGTTGGGTTTGATTGATTCGGGTTGTTTGGCATAGCCGTCAAACACCGGTGCTCGTTCACTGCAACACAGACCATAACTGCCGTCGTGGTAAAGTTGCATGTGAAACCAAGGCACATTACAGAATATTTTGGGATTTGGCATTGACAATATTTATTGCTGCATGCCTGATGCAATGCAAATCAACAGTGGTACCGGTAACCCTTGAGATATGCTTGGGCTTGGTGTTCGCGATTTCGGATCATGGCTGAGATCACTGCTTGTAAAAATTTCATACCAGGCCTCGACGTTGATCGTCAAAGTATCGGCGTTCCCAGTGCTCCACGTCAGCGGTGCTTTGTGGGTGACGGTTGACAATGTATTGTTCTAGTCTGCTTTGATAGTTTGAGCCGGGAAATATTTGTCCCAGGCGTTTTAGTAATTTTTCTAACATGTTTGTCCTTTTGTGGCAGAGATATTTATCTCATGGTTTCTACTGAGTACTACTTTGGTACTACTTTTGAGGTGGTTGACCAATAATTGCCAAAATGCTATAATTGTGGCATACAAACAAACAAAGGAACATTGTATGAATCTCAAAGTCAAAGCAGCCGCAATCATGGCAGGTATTTTTGCAGGCACCATTGCAGTGCAAGGGGTGTTGGTACTGGCCGCAGAAAAATATGGTCCCCAGGCAATAGTTAATGCTTTTGTAGGCGGTATACTGGTATTTTTGATCTATCAAATGTATACTTTAATACTAGCAAATTTGGAAAGCAAAGAAGCAATCAAAAAGATGACTGAACGTGGTTGACCAGAAATTGCCAAAATGCTATAATATGGACATATTGTAACAAAAGGAGTTTGAAATGCGTAAACAGCGACTGATCCAAGGCTTGAACAACAGCCAAAAAATTCGTTTCATTGTTGACGGTGTTGGCATGTACTGTCGCATTTCGGACGTGGAAAACTTTGCCACCTACTCCGCTCAGCAGGCTGTAATCACAGCCCTGCAAAATCTGCAGGCTCAACGTGAACTGGCCTTTACCATGTGCCGAGCACAACCCACTGGCTGGGGCACCAACAGCATTTTTGCCGGCAAGCAACACAATGTTCAAGTTGATCTACTCAAGGCCTAACATGAACTATACCATTCGTTGGACTCAACCCCTGACAGGTTGGGAACCCTTGGAGTTTGAAATCACGGACTTCACCGAAGCTCGTGCGGTACTTGCAAGGATCATGGCGCTATGATGCAAGATTTTTACTTTGAAAAGACTCGTGACAGTGTAGATGATGACTGGCCTGAAAGTTTTTCTTCAGACGACCTTGCCAAAGCATTAAATGTGGAACGGGTAAGTTATAGGATCTACTATAGCCGGGACAATCTTACTTGCCGACTGTTTGTGTTTCGTGCTCACTGTACACCTGCTGAAATGGACACAATGTTAGATATGGGCTTTGTGTTTGCACAAGATAATGATACAGAAAATATCCCTGACAAACCTGTAGAGGAAATTGAAGAATGAAATGGTTTGCTGAAACTACAGAATGGGCTGATGCCAAAAGTGACAACCACATCTACTTGTTGGACGACTCAAAGAGCAAGATGTTTGCCTATGTGAAGTTTGGCACAGGCCTGCCCGAAAAGTTCAGCAAACCCATTCGCATTGACATCCGCGGGCGCAAGTTCAAAATCAATCCTGTGCAGTTCAAAGTTGACGTTGAGGCTGAAGTGCCCGAGGGCCGTGTGATTGAGGTCACCGGTAGCAAGGGTGATGTGTACCGGGTCACTGAACTCCGTGGCGAATACTCATGCACTTGCTCAGGATTCAAATTCCGTGGTGATTGTAAACATGTTAAGAGTGTGCAATGATTGATTGGAAGACCGATGATCTGCGAAACATGGGCATGGAACTGTCTTTGGAAACGCAACAAAGCATTGAGAGTTATTTGCTCCGTGGTTGGGCTCCTGGCGGCTACGTGACAGCCATGTTGGCGCACGATTACGAACGTGCATTTGCATGTGCAGACATTGCCAATCGACAAACTATTTGGGTGCTGTGGCGCTGGATCACAGACTATGCACCTCGCCACTGTCATGGCAGTTACAAAGCCGTTGACATGTGGCGTGATGATGTTGGTGGTCACAGAAGCGATTATGCACGAAAGATAGAACAAGCGGCAATTTGGCGGAAGTTGAGCACTGTATAACAAGAAAGCCCCTTTCGGGGCTTTCATTTTTACGCGGCGTCTACAAACTTCTTCAGTTCTTCGGCCTTGCTCACAATATCTGTGCTAGACGGAAAATCTGGTAAAGTGGGAAACGGATGCGTTCCTCGGTTGGCGTCAGTTAACTTAGAGTGATACTCATCAGTTAGTGCTTGACGTTGTTGGAAGACTGGCGTTACGAGAATTTCGTTAGCCATTTTCAAGAGTTCGAGACGGATCTCGTAAGGTGTTTTGCTCATATTTTTCTCCTTGTGTGTATGTGTGTTTAACACGAGCTGTGACTTGCATCACGCAAATATTTAGTCTGGCAAAACTGATACCCAAAATTTGTTGCATTGTAATACAAACCCGTGTATACTTGTGGAATGCTGTATGTCACAGCTATTTTTTAAAAGGAACTTTTTATGACAATCAATCCCGGAACTAAAACTTTCAAGTTGTTCTCCGCTCTCAGCAACGGTGAGCGTATCAGCGCCAGCCAAGCCGCCAAGCGTTTTGGCATCAAGAATGTCAGTGCTGAAGTCAGCCGCATTCGTCACAGTGGATTTGCTGTGTATGCAAACACACGCATGGCTGGCAACGGCGTGCAAGTGACCGAGTACCGCATTGGTACACCAAGCCGCAAGTTGGTTGCTGCCGGTTACAAAGCAATGGCACTTGGTTTGGTCTAAACCAACTCGCTGTCCAATTCACACTGGACACACATGACAAAAAGGCTACCACGTAGCCTTTTTTCTTTTAAATAACACAAATGAATTATTTTTGTAGTGAAAAATTTGACTACGCAGAGGTCCGGCTGTACGATGCCTTTGTTGCATCTTGCTGTGTGGCAACACCTCATCATGTGACTTTGAACGATATCAAAACTCATCCTGTGGGATTTTTTAACTATCCTGCGATAATTGCCGAACGACAACAAATGTTGTCGGGTCAACCTGTGGCAGGATGTGCCAATGCTTGCTGGAATGTTGAAGCATCTGGTGCAAAAAGTCGCCGGCAGCGCATTGGCACTGATACCAAAATTTACAATTCCACTGTGGGCATTCCCAAAACAGTAAATCTTTTGATCAGTAACACTTGCAATCAAACCTGTGTGTATTGCTGTAAAAATTTAAGTAGCAGTTGGCTAACAGATGTGGCCAAGCATGGAGATTACAACATTGATGGCCATGCTGACCGATATAACTTGACCAAACATGATCACATTTTGCTCAATGTCAATCAATCACAGTTGTTCAACAGCCAAACCAGTCAGCAAATTCTGCAACAATTGATCAACGCACAAGATCAAATTGAAGAATTGCAAATCACTGGTGGCGAGCCTTTTTTGGACAACAACTTAATTTCAATACTGGAGCAAATGAGTGCTGTAAAAGCAATCAAGATATACACCGGGCTCAATGTCCACAGTGCCAGATTTGCAAAAATGTTAGAAAAAATCAAAGACATGTCCAATGTTACTGTGATGGTCAGTGCAGAGAATCTAGGCATGTTTCATGAATTTAATCGTGCTGGCAGCAAATACGACCAATGGCTGACAAATTTTGATTTGGTCTCAACCTACTACAAACCCACGTTTAATTGTGTGATCACCAACACCACCTTGTTTGGATTGGCAGAGTTTTTGCAACGCTATGATACACATCAATGTGTTTTTAATGTTTCGGTGGATCCCAATTTCTTAATAGCCAGCATGCTGGATGATCAGAGCAAAAAAATTATTGTGGACCAATTGCAAGCACTGAACCGACCAGACCTTGATGATATCATTGGATTGATTGGTATGGATGCCGACTCATCATTAAAACCAAATTTATTGGCTTTTTTACAACGGTTTGTAAAACACAAAGACTTGGATCTTGCTATTTTTCCGAAGCGTTGGCTGGATTGGGTATCGTTAAAAACAGTTGACCAATAAATCAACTTAGTGTATAATTGCACTATGATTAAAGAACTCTTCCAACGTTGGGATCGACACCGTGTGATCATGGACCGTGTGAATGACGAGCCTTATTTGGAACGTTACTACGTGTTCTTGAAAGACCGAGAGCGTTTTCCCTTCAACATCTTTGTACACAAATTCCTCAAGTCAGATCCTGATGATGTGCATGATCATCCCTGGCCCTATGCCACACTGATATTGAAGGGTGGCTACTGGGAGTGGACTCCACAGTTTGATACCAACGGCAACAAAGTAAACGAAGTGGCCAAATGGTGTCGCGCAGGCAGCGTTAGATTTGCTGGCGCCAACACTTATCATAGAATTGAATTGGATCCAGAGGTGGAATGTTGGACCCTGTTCATGCCCGGTGTCAAACAACGTGACTGGGGGTTTTTGGTCAAGAACCGATGGATACAGTGGCAAGATTATCTGGCACAACGCAAACAAACTTGAAAGTAAATATATGACAGGCATAGGACAGTTTTTCATGGAATTTGGCGACTTTTTGATTTGGTTTGGCATTGGTTGGGTAATCACCAACTTGGTATTGAGCCTGCTGGCATTTTTGTTGCGCCGGCATATCGAACAATCAATGGATCAGGAACTCACTGGGGTAGGACAAGCCTTGGATGAGGAGCGACTGATTGCACTCACAGTGGAACAAGAAAATGATCAATATTTCTGCTATAATTCAATCACAAAAGATTTTGTGTGTCAGGGCTCAGACTTGACAGAAATACGCAAACGGTTTCGTGCTAGATATCCTGATAAAGATGCGGCTATATACGATGGCGATGCAACAGCAGTGGCCACACTAAAATCACAACTCAAAGATTTAAAGAAACAAAATGAAAATAGCATTGGTATCTGACGTACACCTGGAATTTGGTGATCTGGACTTTGACAACACAGACAACGCCGATGTGTTGATCCTGGGTGGCGACATCTGTGTGGGCAACGACATCACACAACGTGATCCTTACAACTCCCTGGGCGAAGAATATCGTAGCAATCGATTCCATGCGTTCTTCCAGCGATGCTGTGATCGTTTCCCACATGTGATTTTTATTGTGGGCAATCACGAACACTATCACGGTGACTTTGCCAAGACCATTCCACACTTTCGAGATGTGTTGGGGTATTTGACGAACCTGCACATTCTTGAAAAGGAAACCTTTGTGCTGGATGATGTCACGTTCATTGGCGGCACATTGTGGACTGACATGAACAAGCGTAGCATTCGCACTTTGCACGAGATTTCACGCATGATGAACGATTTTCGTTGTGTGGACAACAGTGCCAAAAGCAGTGATCAGCGGGGATGGAATCCCCGCTTTACCACCACAGACGCCGCAGATGACCATGATGCCATGCTGGAATTTATTCGTAACACAGTAGAGGCCAATCCTGCAGGACGCTATGTTGTGGTTGGGCATCATGCACCCAGTAGGCTCAGCACACACCCAAGATATGCCCATGAGGCCATCATGAATGGTGGCTACAGTTCGGAACTGGACAACTTTATTCTGGATCATCCTCAGATCAAGTTATGGACACATGGTCACACACACGAGGATTTTGACTACCGGATTGGCAGCACTCATATCTTGTGCAATCCAAGAGGTTATATCAACTACGAAGAAAGGGCAGATCAATGGCAACTGAAAACAGTAGAAGTATGATAAAGTGGTTGCGTTATTCGGGATTTAGTGTTATAATAGTGGGAAATCCTTGTCATTGGAGTGTGTTGCCCTGGGCACGCCGAGAAGCCAATGACGGATGGCCCAGTCCCAACGAACGCACATACAGTGTGGGTTGGATCTTTTTAACTTTGAGAATGTGGATTGATGATGGAAGTTGGTAATACAAAAACTCGTTTTGACATGGAACAAGAAATCATGCAGGCCTGGCAAGTGCTGGATGACATCAAGATGCTGAGCGCCCGTGAAGGCACTGACAAGGAAGACTGGGACGCAGTGGTGCGTTTGTATCAAATTAGATTTGAAACCTTGTTTGAAACATTTGAACAATTGATCAAGGCCGGCACCATACTTTGATGCGCAAACTGATCTTGACTCGCCGCCAATGGGAACGGGTTGCCACATGGCTGGCCTTGAATCAACATGTGGTAGATGTTGAAATCATGGAATACAGTGCATCAGGTATTGGACCCAGTCACACTGCATATTTTTTAGATCATGAACAAAAAGTATTGCACGAAATGGACATAACCGATGTATCGAACTGGTAACTGTGATGTTTACAGAATATATTGACACTGATCGATTTGTTTTGAGGGTGCCACAATCTGCAGATGGCGTAGCAGTACATGATGCTGTGTCAGATGTGATTGAACAACTACGTGGTCAACCCGGATCATGGCCTTGGGCCGTGCAGGAACAAAGTGTGGCAGTTTCCACAGCACATTGTGAACGAGCACGTGACAATTTTGATCGTGGCACCAAGTGGAGTTTGTTTGTACATGATCGAGCAACTGATCAGGTGCTGGGCAACTTGGAGTTTCACACCATGCACCCAGAGTTGAAAATATGGGAATTTGGATGTTGGACCAGACCATCACATCAACGACATGGCGTGATGCATGAGTCAATGACAGCATTGTTTGACTGGATGAAACAACACAATCCTGACATTGAGATATTGTCCAAACATGATGTCAACAACACAGGCAGTATAAAGATGATGGAAAAAGTGGGTTTCAAACCGGTGGATGAATATCAAGTTGACGGATTCACAATCACGATGTATTCCAGCAACCCACAAGGAGTCGAAGCATGACACCAGAGCAACAGATCAAAGCCGCTGAAGAATGGTGCCGACTGCGAATAGAGGCCGCTGAGGCTGATCGTGACTATGCGCTGGGCTTGGCCAGTGCCGCACACTTGGAATTGATACAGGCTCTCAAGTATGGATTTAATCCTGGCTCGGCACACAGCACCTTGATCAGCATTGGAAAACTGAGCCCAAGGCTAAATCAAATACGAGAAGCATATGAACGAAAAGTTTAAACAGTTGGCCCTTGAGGCCAAGATGGCGACTGCGGACTTTGATGCAGGGTCGTACTATGTGGCCACACCAGACCGCATGCAGAAACTCTGCGAATTGATTGTTAAAGAGTGTGCTAGGATTGCCAGAGCCACACCTTGCCCGTATGATGATGAAGAACTTAGGCAGCAACTGGGACACACCTGGGACATGGCCAGTCTGGCAGCCGGGCAAGAAATTGTAACACATTTTGGAGTTGATGAATGAAAATTTACATTAGCGGTTACCGAGATCATTGGATCTCACCTTACACCATGTTGGACTATGTGTTTTTCTGGACTGACTGGTCCAAGTGTAGTCGTTGGACTGTGGAACAAAGTCTTGAAGATCATCGTAGAGAAAAATCCCTGTTTGTGGAACGCCCAGACTGGTGTGAAAAGTGGGCGGACCGACTCACACCCATCAGCCGGGTCATCATGTGGGTGCTGGATCGTGTGCATCCAGAGATCAAATACATCAAGATTGACCGTTATGATACCTGGAGCATGGATCAGACCCTCAGTCCCATCATCCTGCCCATGCTGAAACAACTGAAAGAAACCAAACACGGTAGTCCATTTGTGGACGATGAGGATGTGCCCGAAGAACTCAAGTCAACCTCTGCACCGCCTAAAGAAAACGAGTGGGACACAGATGCCAATCACTTTCTTCGTTGGGACTGGGTCATGGGCGAAATGATCTTTGCGTTTGAGTGCAAGGTAGATGACTCCTGGGAAGAAGCGTTTCGTTTAGGCGAACATGACCTGCTTTGGATACCAGTAGACAAAGACGGCAATGAAGTGCCCAAAGGTGAGCACAAGTATTATCAAATGGGCAAAGGTCCCAAAGATACCTACCAGTGCGATTACGAAGGAATGAAAGTGGTACAAGCACGTATCACCAATGGCTTTAGACTGTTTGGCAAGTACTATGAAGGCCTGTGGGATTGATATGGGCGATTCAGTATTTGAGAGCATGATCTCCACTTTGTCGTTTAATGACACCAAAGTCAACCGTGCATACAGCATCTCCCCGGCAGAGTACGATGAGTGGAAGCGAGCATTTACGTTTGAAGGCATCAAGGGTGCAAGATACGGTCAGAGTTTTTGCAATCATTTTGACATAACAGATTACGTGTTGTTTTACAAAGCGGATTGGGCCAGTGCTGACCTGCACATAAGGACAGTGTATCTTGCGAAACCCTGAATACTCACATGGCATGACCTTGACATGGCATGATGAATACAATGCAATGTCACGTTGGAATGAAATGCTGGCCGACATAGTCGAAGTGTTTGGCCTGCCCGGCGACAGATACATCACAGACGTCAATGTCAACGATATGACTTTCTGGTTCCGCGATCACCGCGATGCCTTGTTATTCAAACTGAGCCATGGACACAGTGAACTTTGTTCGGCTTAATTGCGGCTCGCAACAGGCGCTGGCCCTCAAGCACCAGTTAGATCTAGACGGACTCATAGTCAATCAAGACTATGAGTGGCGTTATCAAAAGCCTGTGTATGATGAATTTGCTTGGACCGACTCAGAAGTCAGCAATGTGACTTTTACGTTTCGTAATCCTGCTCTGGCCACATTTTATCAACTCAAATGGGCTCGGTAAATATCCTATGAGGTATTTAATATTGACCCTTTTGTTTGTTTTCAGCACTGCTCATGCACGTGAGCCCAGTGTCTACGTTTACAATGAAACCACAGACAAGGTTGAATACCAACGCAACTCAACAGAGTATCGTCCCATTGCCAGCATCACCAAGCTGATGACTGCCATGGTGGCCTTAGATCACAGCAAAGACCTGTTTCGTCAGCTGCCACTCAATACCACGGTAAAAAGCAACTTGCTACGTGGCAACTACACTAGGCAAGAACTGTTCACGGCCATGCTGGTGCGAAGTGACAATGCAGCCGCAGAAACACTGGCTGCAGACTATCCTGGTGGTCGTAAAGAGTTTGTATGGCGCATGAATCAACAGGCCCGGGAATGGGGTATCAATGCTGTATTCCGTGACCCCACTGGCTTGGACGCACACAACATGGCCACTGCTGGTGATGTTGGCACCATGGCTGGATATGCCGCGGGCTATTGGGTCATACGCGAAGCCAGTGTGAAAAAGACTGTGGCGTTTGAACGCAAGTTCAAAAAGAAATTACGCAAGATCCAACTCAACAATACCAATCGTCCACTGCTGATGGAGTTTGACGAAATCATTGCTTCAAAAACTGGATTTACCAATCCTGCAGGATATTGTGTTGCACTTGTGGTAGAACATCAAAAGCAACGCAGAGTGATTGTGGTCTTGGGCGAGCGCAACAAAAGCCGCAGAATAGACACTGTACAGGATATCATGTACAATCATGTGCTGGACCAAAATTTACAGGATCCCAAGTACATCAATAACTAAAGTTAATGCAACTGTTAACTCAAGGCACCATACGGCTCGGCGAAAGTTTTAACCATGCTCGAGAAATTGCCCGACCTTTTGGGCAAATAGATCGAATCATAGAGTGGTGCAAGACCGAACTAACAAGCGACTGGCGCTGGCAGGTGATCACAACCAGTAGTGACCGTGCTCCGGGACGCTACATTTTCTACTTTGACTCAGACCGTGACGCCGCTGCCTTTGCACTGTTCTGGACATAAAAACCAATACTTTTTGCTGACTTGACTGAATATTGCTGATCTGCTATACTACAGGTATTGTATTGCAAAGGATTGACATGAATGAGTGGGACCGAAATAATCTGCATTTCATCCTGGATTCAGATGAGGCCACGCTGGAGGACTTTTATTCCTGGGCCACTGAAGATGACTTGGCTTATGCGTTGAGTCTTGTGCGTGAAGCCAAAACAGAATTGCTGATACAAGAAGCTGACATCCTGGACGAACTGTTGACCAATGCTACGGCAGATGATGTGGCTGACGCCAGCACCATGTTGAGGAAATTTCAACTGTGAGTCATCAGTTTCTCATTGTGTGGGACCAACTGGGTCTTGAGTGTTGCATAGACGTGACCGAAGACCAACAACGGCGCATGTGGCAAACATTAAAAGGTGAGCCAGTGAGCGAGAGCAAACTGCCCAGTCTCGGCCACATCATGTTACGAGCCAGGCTCAACAGCCACCGCCACTATGAGATCTACACAGTGGAGGCCACTGATGGCATCACTGCTGAAGATATTAGAGAGATGTTTACAGCCAGTCCGCAATCAGCGGCTGACACAATTCGACGCTTGGGACACTGTTTGCACAGTGACCGGGCTGAAAGGCACAAGGTGTTAATCACCTGAAAGAACGTTCCGGGTGTCTCCGGATAGTGTGACCCACACGATGAGAAGTACAATGACATGTACGGGTGGTAGTCTTTGAACCGAAAGGCCGCTGGCAATGCGAGAACGAACCCTGTCGGGAAGCGGGTGGAAGGTGTGTGTTACAAGGCATTGAACCAAACGGGGAGCCAAAGTAACAACGGTGCGAGCTGACACACTAAATTACCGCCGGGGGTTGCAGAGCATCATGGTTGACAATCAAGTTTGTTGGCTATATAATACAAGTGTTCATTAACCAATCTGGCATTGTGTCCAGTAACGAAGGAGAAAAAAATGGCTGCAAAACGCCTTGTCCGTAAATTCACAGAAGTGGTAGCTGAAGTTGAACGTCAACTCAAAGCACACTACAATGTGACTCAAAAAGAACTTGATGCATGGCGAGCCCGTGCCCAAGCATCTGAATTTTTATTCCCTCACAGTACCATGGTTGCCATTGAAGACCTGTGGATTGACTATGAAGTGCAACGTGATGTCATACACAAACACGTGATCAACATCATGCGCAAATGGGACGCTCGCATCTGCTCACCAGGCAGTGCATGCCGCATCAACGGATCCAATATCTATTTGTATGATGCACAGCATCGTACCTTGGCCGCGGCTCTGTTGGGTTTTACAGAAATTCCTTGTGCAGTGGTTGAAACAGACGATCCCAACTTTGCCAGTTATGCATTTGAAATGCTCAACGACACTGGCGTCAAGCGGCTGACTCCCGGGGACCTGCACCGCAATGCCTTGGTGCGTTACAAAAACGGCAGCCGTGACATCAAGGTTGTTCGTGCAAAGACCATGCAAGATCAATTTGATTCAGCAGGCATTGACTTGCAAGACAAAGGATCACGTGCAAGTGATAACCTACGTGGTGACAACGACTACTACTTCAGTCACTTCAAGTATGCACAAAAAGGCATTGAGATTGATGACTCAGGTAAAATCTTGCTGAGCATACTGTCAGCCATCAAAGACACGTTTCCCATGCAGGAAGAAATTGACCAAGGTGTGTACATTGGCCTGTATGAACTGCATCGCATTTCAGGCACCAGTGCCAACACCAAACTGCCCCCAGATTGGATGAAATCTGTGCTGGAAACCATCAAGCCCACGTTCAAGAGTTCCAGTTTGATACATGCCAAAGGCAAAGTGCAATGGGAACATGTGAACCCAGGTTCAACTTGGAGTGCGCCCAGTGCCATGGCTAACTTCATGCGTGAGTTGTATTTGCGCAACGGTGGTACAATTGCCTTGCCCTATCATGGAGAAGGTGCTAAAATGGGCATCGAGGCTGGCAATGTTGCCCCTGGCCTTTTCCCTGAGGAGAAATAACATGCGACCAATTTGTATCAATCACGGATGTGACACAGAAGTTACATATAGTCATAAAGATTCTCAAGGCAATCCTCGTTGGCGTATACATTGCAGTCATTGTCAAGCGGCAAGTTACGGTAAGTGGCCACATCGGTCCGGGGTTACCCCATTTAAAACTGGCAAATGTACCAACACTGATGGACATCTCGGTTTTGATTGCATGATCAAATGGACCAAGGTGCCAGACTGGGCCAAGGGTATGACAGAGATTGATCACATAGATGGTGATTATACTAACAATGATCATGACAATTTGGATGAGTTGTGCCCCATGTGTCACAAACTCAAGGGACAACTGTCTGGAGATTTTGACAATACCAAACGTCACGGAATAAAATTACCAGTTGGATACAAAGGCCAAAAACGAGTCAATGCCCACAAACAATTTGAGGCCTTGTTTGGATCATGAATTTACAAGAATCACTGGAACAATTTACTGCACCTGTGTACGGCAAGACTCGACGCACCGCGGAAACTTATCAAACTGTGGCCAGTTACTGTACTCGCAACTTGACTCGTCTTGTTGCAGAGTACAATGCAATTCAAAATGATCAACAACTCATGCGTGAAACACGCAACGACATTGACACTTACCTGCGCAGGTATCACGAGTACTGTATCAAGCAACGTGATGGCATGCTGGCGCACTATCATGAAATTGGCGCAGATGAAGAGTGTGACTTTGAGCACTTGATTCCGGCTGCAAGAATTCGCGATTTGTTGCTGTCCAGCACCATCACAGTTGAACAGGCCTTGAACGCACCCACAGTGAAATTGAGTAGAATCAAACACGACCTGCTCAAGGATGCTGGCTGGGCCGCTACCACTCCCAACATGTGGTTGCCGTTCCTGAGATACACTCAAGTGTTTACCGCCAAGTTTGAAACACACGATGGCACTGCAATCGATCCCGAAGTTTGGACTTTGCAAAATCATTTCGACTACTTTGATCATTTGGTAATTAAACAATTGCCATGACTGACTTGACACAGGCCACAGCCACTGAATTATCCAGTTTATATCAGTCTGGTGCGGCAAGTCCTGTGACTGTGGCTGAACAGGTGCTGGCCAAGATTGAGCGGTTAAATCCTGTACTTAATGCTTTTTGTTTCACAGATCCCAAAACTACGCTGGCACAGGCCCGGGCCAGTGCTCAACGTTGGCAACAACACCAACCTTTAAGTGACATGGATGGTATCCCTATTGCCATCAAAGATTTGTTACTTGTTCGCGGCTGGCCTACTCGGTATGGAAGTTGTGCAATTGATTCTGATCAGTCCTGGTCAGAGGACTCTCTCATTGCCGCGCAATTACGCAAAAAAGGTGCTGTGTTTGTGGGCAAAACTACCACGTCAGAATTTGGTTGTCAGTTTACTACAAATTCCATACTGCACGGAATAACACGTAATCCTTGGAACACCAAATACAGTTCAGGGGGCAGTTCAGGAGGATCGGCTTCAGCAGTGGCCGCAGGAATAGTTCCTATTGCGGTTGGAACCGACCATTCTGGCAGCATCAGAACTCCCTCTTCTTTTTGCGGCACAATAGGATTCAAACCCTCCTACGGTGCAGTTCCGCACAATGACACTTCTGCATTTGAATGTACTTGCGTTGGACCTATTGCACGATCAGTGGATGATATAGCATTGTTTTTAAACACCACAATTGAATCTTTAGACATGTCAAAAATCAGAGTGGCATATTGGCCTGATTTAGGTTTTGTAAAAAACGTCAACCATGAAATTTTAAGTGCAATAGATCAAGTGGCTGTGGCACTGACACAAGCCGGTGCACAAGTTAGTAGAATCAACAAAGTAATTGATGATCCCATCAACATCATTGGACCAATGATGCTGACCGATACATATCGCCGTTGGATTCAATTTACCGACCGTCAACAAAAATTAACTGGGCCTGAATATCAGTATTTGGCATCAGAGGCTTCCAAGGCAACACACTCAATTCTACAAATCAAATTACAGCAATTACAATTACAACAAATGATGAAAACCTTCATGTCGTTGTATGATGTGATTCTTTTGCCTAGTACACCATTCTCTGCTGATAATTTTTTAGCCGATGATATAACTTTTGATGCAAATGAAGTTATGTGTGAGAGTATTGCTTTTGGATATCCGTTTAATATAACACACCAACCTGCTGTTACTGTGCCAATACAGTTGAATTCAAACAACATGCCTATAGGCGTTCAACTGGCCGGCTCTATAGGTGCTGATGATTTGGTATTGGCAATAGCACAGGTAGTGCAATCTGCATTTCCCATGCCTGCTTGTCCGGTAATACTCTAGTACTATTTTTGTGCTGGTTGACCAATAATTGCCAAAATGCTATAATATGGACATATTGTAACAACAAGGAGCCACTTATGAAAGCACTCAACGCACTGATCAAGCAAGAAAATTCTTGGTCCAGCATTTTTAACAGCAAGTTTGTGGCCTACGAAGTGGCAACTGCTCAAGGTCGTGAGCGTGTGGCCAAAATGATTGACTGCAAGCTCAGCCCTGAGAATTTGAGCTGTGACGGCGAACTGCCCCGTAGTCAAGTACAGGCTCGTTATCGCGCACTGACATCAGCCGCACAAGACCTGCTGAAACTGGACCCCAGCATGGCCCAGTTCATGTACGAGTTTGGCGAGTAACAAAAAGTAGACTACTTTTTGGTTGACCAATAATTGCCCAAATGCTATAATATAGACATATTGTAACAAAAGGAGTTGAACATGGGAACACGCAGTCGAATTGGTGTCATGCACGGTAGCAAAGTCAAAAGCATTTACTGTCATTGGGATGGCTACATAGAATACAACGGTCGTATCTTGCAAAATCATTATGACAGTGCCCGAGCCAACCACCTGGTAGCCTTGGGCGATATGTCAAGCCTGCAACCTGACATTGGTGAGAAGCATGCGTTCAGCAAGTTTGACCCTGTCACTAACATTGAGCACCGTGAGCACAACGAAGAATGGTGTACCTTTTACGGACGTGATCGCGGTGAAAAGGACGTGGAGCACAAAGTGGCTCACACGTTCGACGAGTTCTTGGAACAATGCGACCTCTGTGGCGCCGAGTACTACTACATCATGCGAGATGGTGTGTGGTACATGGGCGACACTTACAGCTCTACCCCGTTAAGCAAAAAGTTAACAGTTTTGACTGAAGCTTTGGAACAGTTTGCAGACGCTGAAGAGGTTGACCAATAATTGCCAATCTGCTATAATATGAACATATTGTAACAAAAGGAGCCCACAATGCAAAGCACACAAGAGATCTATTATGGCATGTTTTCAGATGCAGGCAATCAGGCTGTGCATGCCATTGTTGAACAGGCTCGTGCCACAAACCGGGCTTGGCTTGAAGTGTACCAAGAATTAGTACGCCTTGCTGATGTTGAAGTGTTTGGTGAAGCCACAGACACTATGGTGCGTGAGATTGTTTATGACGCCCTGGGCTTCAATTCTGATTTTTACGTTTAAGGAGTTTGAAATGACAATACGTAACGAATATTTGTGGCTTGTGTTGATTGTGGCTATCATCATTGTTGGCCCGCTGTTGAGCATTTGGGCCTTGAACACTTTGTTCCCGGTGTTGGCTATTCCCTATGCCTTTGACACATGGTTGGCCGTGATGTTGGTTGGCGGTATGTTCCGTGGCAGTTTTGTTCGGAAAGACTGATATGTTTGTAGATGTAACTAACATGACAGCCCGCGAAGTGCAACGTCTGGGCCACGAGGACGATGAGGGTCCCTCACAACGCCAGTGGACCGCACGCCGCAGTGCCGGTGGTGGACATCGTGGCTACAGTGTGAGTGATGTGTGGGGTGCGGCATGTCATGCACAACGCATGAATGGTGCCTACATCAAGCAAGATGAATGGGAACTGCCTTCAGAGTCGGCCACTGCTGTGCAACTCAAACGCAAGAGCAATCGCAACATCATGATGGAAGCACTAGAAAATCCTTTCATGATCACAGATGAAGATCGTGCGGCAGGTGAGGCGTGTCTGAAGTTCTTGCAAAATGACCTGACATTCCGAGCACTGCAAAACCGGCTCACAGACTTTGACCGCAGTGTGATCAAGGTCACTGCTTGGTCAGACCAATTCTTTCCGCAGGCACACAAACTGGAATTGGCCACAGTGGCCTGTTTGCCCAACAGTCACCAACGTGCGTTGAAACGCATTGAGGAACAGGACCGGATCAATCAAACTGATGGCTACATAGGTGCCATTGGTGACAAGGTCACAGTCACAATAGACATTGTTCGTTGTGTGTTTAGTCAAAAGTGGAACACCTACTATGCCACTGGTATCACCAGCAACAATGAAACAGTGTTCTTTTCCATCCGTGAGTTCTTGAACACCGGCACACTGCTGACCGTCCGTGGCACAGTAAAAGCACACAGGGACGGACAGACTCAACTCAATCGCGTGAGCGTTTTATAAGGAAATCGCAATGAAAAACATTTTTATCGGATTTGTGTTTGGATTGGTTGTTGCGTCAGTGGGCTTTTCGGGCATTGCTCGAATCGCCGACCGTGGCGTCCAAACCATCCAAACACAGAGCAAAGAATTAGCCCAGTAAATCGGGCAAATCAAATCTAGATTGTGCAAAAAATGGTTGACACAAATACCGTTTTATTGTATAATTTGGATATGCTGAAGCACAGCATGTTTCGTAACTTAACTTTAGGCAACTCAGAAAGGCAACACCATGTCAAATGACAAAACTTTTACCGTAGCAGGCACCGCAACCAACAAAGATGGCACCGTCAAGGTCCGCTTTGCAAACGATCTTGTGGCTCGTATCAAGATCCTGAACAAGGCAGGTTGCAACAACATCAATTTGGTTGAACTGCCCCAGGCAATGACCAAGTTAGAAGCCCTGCAATACCTGCAGGCGCAAGGCATCACCACAGGTGATGAAGGCTATGCTGTGGCCAACAAACTGGCCGAGAAGAGCAAGGTCGCCAAGAAAGGCGAAGTCAAGGTGTCTGCAAAGAGTGCCAAGGCGAAGTCTAAGACTGCTCCTGCAACTGTTCGATCAGATGCAGTTGAAAGCACCAACGCCTAATCCAGCAGGCTCCCACAACGCGGTCAATGACCGCGTTTTTTATTGGCTTGTCAATCGAGATAATTACTGTATGCACGAATTTGACGATGATCACATTTACCAGTATGCCAAGTCAGTTATGTTTCAAATCATGACTGTGTTGTATATAAACGGTCGCACCGAAGCGCATGTGGGTGCCATCATGAGGCTGTTGGGTGTGGATGAAGAACATGCCCGACTGCATGATGACGAGAGAATCGAACTGGATGAAAATTTTGTGAAGTTGGCTACGGAATTAAATATGAATGAACTTACTTCAGTTCAAATCCCCCAAGGAACCACAATCCATTAATGTCCATACCCACGTACCGTGCAGTGGAACCACTGTACATTGTGATGTTGCGCAACAACACCCAAGCAGAACCCATGTTCAAAACTTGGATACGCCGACATCAAATTGAACATGCCACTGTGTCAGGCAATCGAATGATGCTTCACCACCAACAAGCATTTGATCGATTTCTTGTGACTTGGACACATGAGTGGACAGCTATCACTGTGTGGGATACTTGGAACCGCAGACACATCTACGTGGACTAGGCTGAAGTGCCAAAATCAATGATTTTTCTTGACATGCTCACATAAGGCATGTATAATTACTATTCACAACAAAGGAGTCATTATGACACAACACGAACAAATCGTAGCCGCTTACGAAACATACATTGCGGAAAATGAAAAATTCACAGCCAAAGGTGTCAAAGCCTCAGCGGCCCGTGCTAGAAAAGCCTTGCAAGAAATGAGCAAAGGCATCAAAGAGCGTCGTAAAGAAATCACAGCGGAGAAAGAAGCTCTTGCGGCAGCACCCAAGTAACACCCAGCCTGAGATGCAAGAACTACATTCGTGGCCCTTGCATCTCACTGCCGACCTACGGCAGAAACTGTTGGATGACAAACTGCGTCGAGCCAGACACTACTGGGAGGCGCAGAAAAAATCCGCAGTGCCAAAAATTGCAAATTCCCATGTCAATATCAGCAACACCGATTCCCACGCTAACATTAGATGAACTCGATCAGTTAACTACTAGCATAACCAGCGGCACAGACACAGACACCATCAACTGGGGAGATCAGTATCAGTCAGTGTGGAGCACAACAGGAACTACTATATCAGCCATTGGTGGCGGTACTGGATACACTTATGTTGCACCTAACACTGTGCCTTGGATCAGTACTGGTACTGGTACTGGTACTTTAAGTGTCGAACAAAGTGGCAGCATAGAAATCCAAGGTGAAAATGCTGACATCAAGATGAACGGTAAAAGCATGAAAGCCTGGATGGAAAAGGTAGAGGAACGACTGAACATACTCACTCCAAATCCTGAACTGGAAAAAGACTGGGATGACCTGCGCAGACTGGGTCAACGCTACAGAGCCTTGGAAAAGAAGTGTAAAGAAAAAGCCCAGATGTGGGAAGCCTTGAAAAAAGTACAACCTAAACAATCATGATACCCAAGCAAATGACACCCAAACAACGCATCAAACACATTAGCAAGTGGATCCGAGACTATGCCCGCAAGGCAAAAGTAGACACGCTAGTGGTAGGCATTTCGGGCGGTATTGACAGTTCCGTTGTCAGTGCCTTGTGTGCTAGAACTGGCTTGAAAACCATTGTGGTACAAATGCCCATACGTCAGAACCGGAAACTGGACAACCTAAGTTCAGCACAAGCAGGCTGGTTGCTGGAACGCTACCCTGACAATGTCACGCACATGAGCATGGACTTGACCTCAGTGTTTGGTGCATTTGAGAAAAAGGTTGGGCCATTTGGTGATAGTGAATTGGCATTTGCCAACAGTCGTGCCCGACTGAGAATGATGACCTTGTATCAAATTGCACAAAGTCATGGTGGTATTGTGGTGGGCACAGGCAACCGGGTAGAAGACTTTGGCGTGGGGTTCTTTACCAAGTACGGTGATGGTGGTGTAGATATCAGCCCCATTGGTGACTGCATGAAAACCGAAGTCTGGGACATGGGTCGTGAACTAGGCTTGCTGAAAGAAATTATCGATGCGGCGCCCACAGACGGACTCTGGGCCGATGGGCGCAATGACGAAGATCAGTTGGGCATGACTTATCCTGAATTGGAAAAGGCCATGTTGCAAGACACTTATTCAGGCATTCGCGAGTATGCCACTGCACCAGAAAAGAAATTGTTGAAACGTTATAGAGAGATACGTGCAAAGAATCTGCACAAGATGACACCTATCCCTGTTTGCACAATACCTCATTAACTACAATGTTAATGACAAAAACACGCCATTTTGACAGTTTTTTGACGGCCCTACAGCCAAATCAAATAAGTAAAAGTGGTGGTAGAACAACACATTGCAATCTAATAGGATCTTCTACTGCTGATTGGTATCTTGTCCAATTGAACAAAACAAGTACCCGTGACACCAACCGCGGTTTGTCCAAGCAGGCGCTGGTGTTCGAAAGAGACTCTCGGAAAGTCTCTTCGTTGACAACTAGAATTGGACAGGCTCATTTCTCAGGACGCGAGCTTGTCCCAAACGAGTATGCCAAGGAGGCCCGAGGTCTATCTATGCTCATCTCAACCCCTAATCTGTCAACGTGATCTACTCGGGCATCCGCGTACGGCCACGTATTGGCTTTCTAAAGGAAATCGAATGAAATTGAATATAAAGCGACCCAATGCCTTGGCAGAATGGTCATCTCGAGTTATCAAGTTATTGGGACTACTTTTGGTAATCTCAATTGTATGGAACGTGTGCCAAACACGTTTGAATGTATTAAAACAAGACCGAGCATCCAGCATGACCGGTTATGTGTCGGCTGAAGACCGGTTGAAACAACTGGATTGTTTGACCCGCAACATCTACTGGGAAGCAGCTTCAGAGCCTTTCGAAGGCAAAGTGGCAGTGGCGCAGGTCACGTTAAATAGAGTAGAGTCAGGTAAATTTGCCCCTACTGTGTGCGGAGTAGTTTATCAAAAGAACGTGTTCTACGAAAAGGTAGTTTGCCAATTTTCGTGGTTCTGCGAAGGCAATCACAAGATTCGAGCAGTACACAAGCCCATGTGGCAAGAAAGCGAACTAGTGGCCAAGAAAGTGTTATTGGAAAACTTCCGATTGCCTGGTATGAAAAATGCTTTGTACTATCATGCTGATTATGTAAACCCCAATTGGCGCAAGCCAAAAATTGACCAAATTGGTCGTCACATCTTTTATGGAGAAAAAATATGAACGCCTGGCCCTTTAACCTGCAAGTGATCCGTGATTTTTTGAACAACCATTTGAGCAAGATTTCGGCAGACACCCTGGGCTGGTTGGCAGCCATTGTGTTGCATTGTGCCACAGTGCCCTCCTTGCTGGCGCTGATGACTGGACTGAGTGATCATGTGCCCAGTTTGGATGTGGTGGCGTTTCTTTGGGCAGGCCTGGTACTGCTGTTCCTGCGAGCCATAGTGCTGAAAGACACCCTGAACATCATCACCATTGGAGTGGGTTTTATAGTACAAGCCGGGCTTATGGCCCTGATCCTGTTTAGGTAATACTTCAGTAGTATTGACCAGAAATTGCAATCATGCTATAATAAAGGCATGATTAGCAACTTTGGAGTACTGCAATGACCATGCATCTTGAAGGCCCTTGGCTCAGCATGAGTGGCAAGCGGCGCGGCAAGGCAAAATTTCGCAATGCTGAAGAAGCCCGACGTGCTAGAGAACTTGATGAGTCATGGAAGGAACTGCTGAAACGTCAAGGCGCGGAAGCAGAGCAAAAACGTCAGACTCGTGCCTTGAAAGCGCCCCCACTAGATTACAAGCTGACCACACCCGTGGGTCGTACCAACACACATCACATTCCCAGCCGTGACACAGGTGGCAACGCCACACTGGCCGCACCCAAAGTTTACACAGGTACCAAGGTCAAGGGCATTGCTACCATGCACAAGTCAAATGCTGTGCCGGTGTTCTCGGACGAGGAGGCAGTAGAAATTTCAAGGATGCGCCGTGGCTAAAATTAATCGTTGCACTTATTATTTTGAACTGCTGAAAAACCGTAGTGATGGTATCAATTCTTGGAAAGCCGGTGCATACTCAGCCGCAGGTTATGTGGGTGCATATTATGGCGGGCAAAGTAGACTGTCACATAACTGTGACAGGGTATGGATGCAAGGACCACGCGGTGGTGTCAAGATTATAAAAGATAGAATAAACTGGTACGGCGGTATGTATGGAAGATACATCACAAACAACAAAAAAGCCATGAAAGAGTTTGCCTGGATCAAACTGTCAGCACGGCCCTTGCAGATGTGATGACATACACCTACTACGGTGTCAAAGGTGACTTTGCATGGAAATTGGCAGTGGACAATAAATTGCGCTCAACCAATATCAATCACGTTCCCCGACTCATGCGTGAAAGCGATCAAGTGTGGTGTCAAGGTCCACGTGGCGGTGTGCAGTTGATCAAGGGCGATTACTGGAACTACTGGGCCACATACTTGCGCCGGGATTCGGAAAAAATGAAACAGTTTGCCTGGGTCAAACTTCAAGCACGGGCGTTGAAGCAATCATGATGTTACTTGGACATGGCAAAGTGTATGGCGCACAGTATTACACTGTGGCTCCGCCCCTGACCAGCGTGACATGGCGTGAAATGTATGTATGGTGCCAGGAAACATTTGGTCCCAGCACTGGCAGTATTTGGGCTAACATCCAGGAACCCAGCGAACGTTGGTATCAAAACAACGGCAAGTTTTGGTTCCGTAATGAAGCAGATCTTTCTTGGTTTTTGCTGAAGTGGTCATGAAAAAATACTACGGTGGCATGAACGGCACACAGAATCCTGATTTCCCATACCAGGTGCGTGTGATCAATTTCACCACTGAGATGTTTGCGTGGTGTGAAGACTATGATGATCAAGGTGATCCGTTGTGTAGATTTCACGTGAACTGGGATTTGTATGGCAATGATCATGATCGTGTGACATTTGAGCAGGAAGCGCCGGCTATAATGTTTGCACTGAGATTTGGACGAGCATGAAAAAGAAACGTTTATTAACTGGGAGAGGAGAACTTATGGAACAAACATTGACCTGGGAACAGCAAGAAGTATTTCGCTTGTTGAAAGCACTGCCTGGCACCGCGTATCAAGAAGCCGACGAAACAGGTCGACACATTTTTAGAGACTGGATACGCAATCTGCTGAATGCGACAGAAATCACAGTGACATTTGTCAAAGCAGATGGTACCTTACGTGACATGCGATGCACGTTAGACATTGATCGTATTCCGCCCCAACCACCACGTGCTGAAAAGCCTGCCAAGGAAGCACCTGTGGATGGTATTGTGCGTGAGAGCAAAGAAGTCACCAAGCCCGAAGAATCACACACCCAAAAGGTGTTTGACCTGGATGCCAGTGCCTGGCGCAGTTTCCGTTATGATCGGCTGAAAAAGGTTACTGCCACCGTGAGTTTTGAATAAGTAATAGTATCACTTTAAGGAAACGCATGGCAGCAGAACTAACAATCAAATATGTAGTAGACTCAATAGAAGGCAATTCATTGAGCACCACTATCACTGGACCAGATCATGGTTGGGTAGAATATTGTAATCAACGTGGACAACTTTTTTATGCTGATGCTGTCAGCACAGACTTATACAAAAAATATCATCAACAGGCCATTGATGTTATTACCCAGCATGCCATGGAAGAAAACAAAAAGAACCTGGGGTTTATAAACCACCTGAGTAACATTTTAATAAATGATGAATTTGTACTTCCTATGTTTGGAGTTGTGCCTGGTGGTGATTCAGAGCCTGTGATCACCGCAGGGATCACAAGAATGATTGCTAACATGATGAATGGTCGCACTGCTCGAGAATTAAAAACGGTGGCATTTGCACCCAAAGGTCAAACGGTACCGCAATTGGAAAATGTCAAACCTTTGACCAGTACTGCTAATTTTGAAAAAATATACAACCTTGCAGACATTGACTACGAAATAAGCATGTCAGATTCGCCTGCTGGCGACATGAGCAAATTTCAGTTTGATAGAAGTGTACTGAAATATTCAATTTATGACAAAAAAGATCAAGCATTACCACACACTCAAGCAGGCGCCAATGTTTTAAATTTTTGGGGCAAACATCTCAAACAAGACAAAATACGTCTGAATATTAGATGCACACCAGAAGTAGAAAAATTGTTGCAACCTAGTAAATTTTTTACCTGGAACGTGGTGCATGAAAAAGCCGAAGAGTGGCAGTGGAGTTATGGAAAAATACTAGGTGCTTATAGAAAAACAGAAACCCCGCTTGGATACGACGAATCTCAAATACATCTCTGGTTGTACGATGTGACTGAACCTGTGTATCTAGAATTGTTGTTTCCTTGGATGACTGGGCAGTATACTTGTTGCCATACCAAAAATAAAAAAGCCTTGTTTTTTGACACCTCTAGTGATGTGACCAGTATGCAACTTGTTGGAGACTGGGTCAAGTAATGGCCAAAGAAGAAACCATCAGCATGGAAGGCCGAGTACAAGAAATCCTGCCCAATACCATGTTTAGAGTATTGCTGGATGATGTCAACACAGAAGTAATTGGATACTTGTCGGGAAAAATGCGCACTCATAATATCAAGGTGTTGCTGGGCGATCGTGTTGCCATGGAGTTCAGTCCCTACGATCTAACACGTGGTCGAATCACTCGACGCAGATGATAACAGAACACAGCACAAAAAGGCCAAACATACGAGGATTGATCTTGTTGGATTGTTGGGAACCGGAAGTTCGCGATCATTTTTATAAAGACAAGTATTATGTAAATCTCATTGAAAAACTCAAAGATAAAAATTTTGAGTACATAGTTCACAGCGCCCATGGATTACAAATAGATTTAAATGATACTGCCATGTCCAACACCTTCAAAGTTTGCGACTACTCTGACAATCATTCAATCATGCGTAGTTTGTTGGAACACGCAGGGGATCTTAGAACATCAAATTTGTTGGAAAAATATCTTCTCAAGCAAAATGGAGCTGCAATTAACATCATAAACATCCACGACTTTGTTTGGTTCTCTAAGGATTATTTGTTAAACCGGATAAAAAACTGGTTGGTAGTGGGCCATACCTGGCAAATGTGTACTCATTCTCATGCACTCGGTTTGTCTAGTTTGGCAAATTTGATAGAAATCTATGACTTGAATTTTTATGCTACTGATTACAGTTTTTGTACCATGACTGAGCAAACAGCGACATTAAAAGATTTTGAACAGGACAGCATGAATTGGTGTCTAATAGAAAATTTTGGTTATCAACTACTGCCGCAAGGCTGACTAGATAAATAGCAATATGGAACTAAGAAATCATATTAACCTGGTCGAAGCCAGCACACGACCGGCCAAGTTAGAAACTACTCCCTTGCCTTACGGTGAAAAAGATCTGGCACCTGTGCTGAGTGCCGAATCCATCAACTATCACTATGGACACCTGGCCAAAGGCTATGCCAAACGCTACAATGCTGGCGAAGGCAATGCAGATTTCAATCGTGCCGGTAGTTTTTTACACAACAAGTTTTTCCCACAACTGCGTCCTGTCAAAGGCGCCAACAGACCCCGTGGTGCTGTGTTGGCTTTGATTGAAGAAAAGTTCAAGACCTACGAAGATTTCAAAGAGGCCGTTAAAGAAACTGCCATGAAGATACAGGGCTCAGGTTGGGTGTACTTGAGCACTGGTGGAGAGATCAAAACCATTGCCAACCATGCTGTACGCACAGATATCTGCGTACTTATTGATTGGTGGGAGCATGTTTGGGCCACAGACTATCAGTGGGACAAAGAACGATATCTAGACAACATCTGGAAAATAATAGATTGGGACGTTTGTAACCAACGTCTGTAAGGAGTCAGCATGTGGCAATATCTATGGGTAATATTGCCCGTTGTGGCACATGCAGACATGAATGAGTGTGTAAGAGAACCCAATCAGGATCGAAAAAATTATTGTATGGCCAAATACAGCGGGAGTGCCGCTTTTTGCGATCGAATAAAAAGTTACGAGTCAAGAACACAATGCATGCGAATGGTCATTGCCAAACAGCGAGAAATCGCATACCAAACCCCTAAACCACCCACAAAGGAAGAAAAAAATGAATCTGCAACCAGCGGCCATTGACAAACTAAAAGAACTTGTTGCCGAAGAAGGCAATCCCAATCTCATGCTACGTGTATTTGTACAAGGTGGAGGATGTTCAGGATTCAGTTATGGCTTCACCTTTGACGAAGCCAAAAATGAAGACGACTTTGATTTTGTGTATGACTCAGTGCAAGTTGTTGTGGATGCCATGAGCATGCAATATCTACAAGGCAGCGAAATTGATTACAAAGAAGATATCATGGGTGCCAGTTTTGTGATCAACAATCCGCAAGCAGTTTCGACCTGCGGCTGTGGATCAAGTTTCTCAATTTAAACTGTTTCACCATTTTCGCGGATGAACTCAGTGTCTCCGCCTACGATATCAAACACACGCATCCAGAAGCGTTCCACTGGTCGGAATATCCAACCCCAGCGGTTTTCGCCGTAATAGTATTTGCCATAGCATACTAGTGGATCAGCAAAGGTCTTTGTGACTAAGAACTTGAACACACGTGACTCACGCATGAGTGGCACCAGTACTTCTGCCAGTCGGTAGTAGCCTCTGCGGTTTCGATCAGTCATCTTCTCATCACGGTATCTGCGTACCACTGAATCCATGGTGCCGTTGCCGTATCTAGCTTCCAGCATGATGAAACAGCAGCCACCTCCACCGCCACCACCACCACCTCCACCGCTGCCACTTGAAGCGCCAGCACTACAACTGCATGAAGAGCCTGGTGAACTGCTGCAACCGCCTGTTCCTTTGTTGTGGACCACAAGATTGTTGGCTATGTAAGTGTTGTTGCCATCTAGTTTGAAATTATAGATTACTTGTTGTTGATCTTGATCACTGTATTCTTCAATAGAGTCAATTACAAACCCTGAGCCGTCTTGGGTTTCAACTACATCACCTACTGCATACTTGCCCACGGTCATTTTATACTTGTTGTAGGTCATGTCGGGATCAAAAGATTTCCAACCTTGCTCATGTATCCACACTGGATGATCACTAGTCATAAACGGTGCACCGCCATTGAATGCCATCATTGTAGCACCGGTTTCGCCTAGTGTAGGTCTTAAAAATTCCAGCACTGTGTTGTGTGCGCTGTCTTTGCCCAGTACGACTTCTCCCAGCGCAACATCTTCAATGTTTTTGTATGAGCCATCTGCCATGGCAATTTGAGTACCAGCCACAAAGCAACAGCAAGTACGAACTGTGTCATATACTTTTGGTGGGGGAGGTGGCAATGCTCTTCGATCAGGAGGTCTAGAAAGTCTAGCCCAGTCATCTGATTGAGATTGAAACGTGGGCACAAAAGTTCCAACCACTGGTTCCCATACACCAGCCTGGTTTACATACATACCGTCAATTTGTTTCCACTCACCATCTACATTGACAAAAATAGTTTTGACTTCTTGCCAACCGCCGGCAGTTTTTACTCTGGGACCAAAACTGTTGAAAATAAACACAGCACCACCGTTGTTGGCTTGTATTGATCCAGGAGTGCCACCAGCACCCACTCCAGGCAAGAGACCATGATAAGGTCCAGTGAAAGCAACAGTAACACCATTGGGATTAACTGTTGTGCCTGTGGCTATGGGATTTAAATAACTCAATCCCACACTACCAGCCTGTCCATAACTATCGCCTACACTGCTGTAGCCATTTTTGCCGGCGCCACCAGGGCCGCCAGGCCCACCAGCACCACCACCGCCACCATCTTTGTACAAATCCCCTTGATTCTGTCCTGTTTGTGCTGATGAAATCCCGGCTGCTGTCTGTCCTCGTGGCCCAGGTGCAGTGGCTTCTGAAATTCCAGTATCGCTATTACCAGCACCACCACCACCTGCACCACCCACAGCAACCGCTATCAATGTTTCGTTTACGGTTTTTGGATTTAACACCAATGTGGTACAGCCTCCAGATCCGCCGCCACCTCCCGAAGAACCCACTGGACCTGCCAGTCCGCCAGTGGCTCCTGACCAACTTTTACTGATCACAATAGCAACACCGCCAATGATTGCAAGATCAGTTAATGTGGCGTTGAATGAAATGGTATGATAGCCTTGACTCACCGTGACGTCTGTTGTATAAGCAGTGAGATATGAATCACTGCCCGGTGTAGTATACACAGGTGTTCCGTCAATGGTCAATGTGGCTGTGTTGGCTGCAGACATCTCAACTTGGTATACTCCAGAGTAAGGAAAATACACATTGGCATAGGTTCTTGTACACGTTGTCGCTCGCGGATTTGACTCCCACATGCCAAAATCTTGCAGCAAGTTACTGAACAGTCCTAGTCCAGCCGGTTGTGCTGCAGGATCTGGAATGGTCAATGGAGGACTGGCCACGGCACTTCTAGTATCAAATACATCTCTTACCAGACCGAATCCGCCTAACCCTGCATTACCTGTGTCAGATATGGTCAGCCCAACTCCGAACACCCCATAACTTGCACCCACATTGGCATTGGCTTGAATACGTATGGTATGGTTTCCGGGAATAATTGTGCGTACAAATTGCACGCCGCCTGACTCTTGGGTCTTCCAACTGTCAATACCAGATTCCAGTAATACTTCGCCATCAAGATACACTGTGGCCTGGTAATACGCTGCCAATCTAAAAACATAAGAGATAGAAAAAGGAAAATACACAGTGTAAGACTGATCAAAATTCAAAGTGTCAGCAAGACTGGTGGTGCTGCCGTTTAATGCTGTGCCGGTGTTCCACACACCAGTATCATTCAAAAACTTTGACCAGCGAGCAACCGCGGTATTACTGGCTCGAGGCAGTGTTGTGGTACTTCCAATCGGCACAGCGGTGCGTGTGTTAAAAATAGCAGTTTCATAAGAATTGGCCACGCTGCTGTTGCGGCCACTGCTGCCAGCGGCACCCACTGCAATCTCAACAACATCACCAGGATTTACTGTGAATTGGGCTGATACATATCCGCCACCTGTGCCTGCGCCACCTTGACGACTGCCATCGCTGCCGCCTGCGCCGCCACCAGCACCCCAGAGATAAGCCTGTACAGTTTGCGAATATCCAGCGGCGGGCAAAGTCAGTGTTTGCCGGGCATTGGTCATAGCCAAAGGTCTAATTAATGTTGTCATTGTTTATACAATTTGATACCAAATATCTCCAGTGACGCCAGCGATGTTGGGTCCTGTGTTGCCAATATAGCGTGTGCCGTAACCATTGGAAGTGGTAGCAATAGTGATAGTTCGATCTGCACTGAGATCGCCGCCGCCGGTCAGTCCACCGGTGCCAGTGATTGTTCTGGAGTTGGGCGGGACAAAGAGATTGGTTCTTGCTGCTGCCGCAGTGTTGGCACCTGTACCACCATCTACCAAGGCCAGTGGAGTAATGCCAGAAATGGCACCACCAGTTATGGTCACTGAGTTGGCATTTTGCACAGCCATGGTGCCCACTGTTGTAGTAGCACCTGTGGCCAGTCCAAGATTGGTTCTTGCATTGGCAGCGTCGCTGGCGCCGGTCCCGCCATCTGCTACAGCCAAGTCTGTGATGTTTGAAATACTTCCGCCTAAAATAGATACCGCATCTCTGTCTTGTGTGGACATTGTGCCCAGTCCAAGATTGATTCGTGCCTGCGAAGGTGTACTTGCACCAGTTCCGCCGTCGGCTACTAACAAATCCGTGATACCCACAATTGATCCACCACTGATGTTGACCACAGTGGAGTCTTGGAATGCCATGGTGCCCAGTGTGTTTATGTTGTTGATTACAAATTCTGTACTGGCAATTTGTGTGGTACTGGTACCGTTGGCAGCAGTGGGCACAGTGGGAATACCTGAGAAAGAAGTACTTACTTTTTCATTCTGTACAAATGCTGTGGTAGCAAGCTGTGTGGTGTTGGTGCCATATGTCGCGGTGGGTGCTGTGGGCACACCATTAAACGCTGGACTGTTGGATACAAATGCTGTGGTGGCAATTTGCACAGTATTGGTACCAGCGGTTGCTGTGGGTGCTGTGGGTATGCCAGTAAATGCGGGCGAAATCTTTTCACCTTGTACAAATGCAGTAGTAGCAAGTTGTGTGGTGCCAGTACCTGCAGCCGCTGTGGGTGCAACAGGTGTGCCTGAGAACACAGGTGAAACCTTGTTGTTTTGTACAAATGCAGTGGTAGCCAGTTGTGTGCTGTTGGTTGAGACTGTGGCAGTGGGCGCAGTAGGTGTGCCCGAGAATGCAGGGCTAACTTTTTGTAATTGAACATAGTTTTGACTGGCCAGTCCCACCCAGACGTTTGCTGTGCTGTAGGCGCTGATTAAGTCATTGCTGGAATCGTACCAGAGTTGTCCCAAAATAGGTTGTGTGGGCGCTGTACCGTTGGCAAAATTTTCCAACAAATACACGTAGTTTTCGTTTTGATAGTCCCCGTAGTTGGTTACAGCACGACCCACTAGTGCAAGATCTGTGGCAGTGGTGTTGATTGTGCCGTCTCCCACAACTGCTACAATTTGTCCACGAGTGTTATTGATAATGTATGACATTGACTGCTCCGATTGTCAGTATTTAGCGGCACACAAAGTTTTGGTAAATACTCAACTGGAACACTAACATGGCACAAGAAATTATCAACATCGGAGCAGTGGCCAATGACGGCGCTGGAGATCCTTTACGCACTGCATTTACCAAAACCAACAACAACTTTAGTCAGTTGTTTGCGGCAGGTGGTGTGTCGGGTATTTCAAACGGCACTAGTAATATCAACATATTAAACAGTGGTGCTATACTGATGAGCCCGCAAGGGGTGGCCAATGTGGTCACGGTCACAGCAACTGGCGCCACTGTTACAGGAACCTTAGTTGGAAACACCACAATCAGTGCTGTGGGCAACGTCATAGCAGGACAGTTTTTCCTTGGCAACGGATCACAATTAACTGGTGTGGTTTCTGTGGCAGCGGCTGCACTACTCACTGGCAATACATTGAGTTCCAACGTGCTAACCAGCAGTTTGACCACTGTGGGCACCTTGGGCACGTTGAGTGTTTCAGGAAATGTACGTGGAGGCAACTTGGTCACAACAGGTGCAGTTGTTGCATCTGGAGACGTTTCTGGAACAAATGTCAATGCAGGTAGCAATGTCAATGCATCAGGCAATGTCACTGGTGGCAATGTCATAGTTGTAGCAGACATATCAGCAGGTGGCGCAATCAGCGGAGTGGGCAACGTCAGCGGCGCTTATTTTATTGGCAATGGCTCGCAACTGTCAGGCATTGCTGTGAGTTCCAATGCAGCATTGTTGATAGGTACCACATTGAGCAGCAACGTTGTAGACAGTAGTTTACGACAACTTGGTACGCTAAACTATTTGAATGTTGGTAATGCCTTGGGCGGCAATGGTGCAATCAATTCCAACAGTATTTCTGCAGGCACAACCATTGTGGCCACAGGCAATATTACAGGTGGCAACATCAACACAGGCGGTATAGTCAGCACAACAGGCAACATCACGTCAGGTGCAATTGTTTCTGCGTTTGGAAATATTGCCACAGCGGCCAATATTTCAGGCGGTAATATTAGCGTTGCTACACTAATTTTTAGTGCTGGTGCTATTGGAGCCACCGGCAACATTGACGGTGGCAATATCAATACTAATGGTGCAGTTTTTGCCACAGGTAACATTCAAGGTGGTAACATACTTGGTGGCGCCAATGTGTTTGCTACTTTGTACACAGGAACTACTGTTTCAATGTCTGGCAATGTGCGTGGCGGCAATTTGATCACAGCAGGCCTGGCCAACGTGGCAGGACGAGTAGAAGCAGGCAACATTTTGACCTATGGAACAATCACTGCTAATGGCAATGTTACTGCACCAAACTTCATTGGCAATGTTGTGGGTAATATTTCAGGTAACTTGTCAGCACCTGGGTCCAACACACAAGTGGTGTTTAATGATTCTGGCACGGCCAATGCCACAGCCAATCTGACATTCAACAAAACTACTAGTGCGCTTACTGCCGCTGGTACCATCACTGGCGGAAATCTCAGCACAGCAGGCACACTCAGTGTGGGCGGCAGTACTATTATCACTGGCAATTTAACTGTGAGTGGCACAACAGAATACACTAACGTCACAAATTTGGCCATACAAGATCCTATCATTGGCATAGGTCGTGGTGCCAATAATGCTGCATTGCTCAGCAATGATGGCAAAGATCGCGGCGAACAACTTTGGTATTTTAATACTACAGAAAAATCTGCGTTTATTGGATATGATATTTCAGCAGGGAAATTAATTGCTGCCCAAGAAGTTAGTATCACCAATGAAGTAGTAACAGTCAGCAGTTATGGCACCCTTGTGGTCGGAGCACTAGAAGGAACATCAGTTTCTGTTACAGGAAATGTAACCAGCGGTAACGTGGTATCCAGCGCCTTGGTCCAAGGTGCAAGTTTAAGTGTCACCGGCAACACTGCCACAGTGACCAGCGCCAACTATCAAATTGGTTACAGAGACCTGCCACAAATCTCCACTTTTGGCACATTGGTCGCAGATGCCGGCGGCAAACACTACTACGGTTCGGGCACTATCACTATCCCTGCCAGTGGTACACTGAACTTTGCTGTGGGCACCGCTATATTAATCATTGCCAGTGGGTCAACCACGATTGCTAATGCTGCCGGTGTTACATTGATACAAGCAGGTACAGGTACAGGCGGTTCAAGAACCTTGGCACAGTATGGCGAGGCCAGCCTGGTCAAAGTGGCCTCGGACACCTGGTACATCTCCGGCGCGGGGATAAGTTAATGACTGGCATTGTAGCCGCCATTGCCGCTGCTGGCGGTTTAATCTATGCTTCAGGCCTGTATGGACCTGCTGGTGCCGACCCATTGCCTGCCACAGCCAGTGGTACCAGCATAGGCGGCAGTACAGTAACCATCAACTATACCTGGTTGGGATATTTGCGCCCTTCTATATCAGGTACAAATACATTAACTATAAATTCCGTCTACGCACAGTTTATCAATTACTTCGGGACTACGTCGTATAATTGGGGCGGCGGTCCCAGCAGTGTGTCATATATTTGGTTGGGCAACACCGCTATTTCAGGATACAATGCAGGCAACGCCAATGCTACCTCTAATAACAATACCACTACCTATAGTCCCTCACTAGTGGCCAACACCAACTATCCGGTGAGATACAACTGGGTGGCCACATTGCCTTACAGCGCCACAGCATACAATCAATTTGGTACAGACTACCCAGGTTGGACCACGGGCAGTTGCAGTTTCAGTGTAAGCAATGGTTCAGGCTACTACAACTCAGTGACCAATGGCTTCTAACTGCATAATAAATATGCTAAAGGCACAATAAAAACCATGGCACAACCCATCTGGATCACACCTGCTGGCAGTTTAGGCATCATTCCTGAAGGTATATTCTATCAAAACAGCATGCGGGCCTACGATCCTGATCCCGAACCAGGTACAGAAATTTATTATCGTATAATTGCTGGTGTGCTGCCTGCTGGTATACAGTGCAGTGCCACAGGATTGATAGCCGGAGTTCCGCAGGCCATTGCCAGTTTACAAGGCGTGCCGCAGCCGGTGAATCGCAACGAAACCAGCAAATTTACTCTTCGCGCCTACACTGAAGACGAAGCCACTGGCCAAATACTGCGCATTGCAGACCGTACATTCACTCTCACAGTGAGTGGCAATGATATACCTGAATTTACCACTCCTATTGGATCTTTTACTGCCAGTAATACTGCGCAATTTATAGGTGCAATTTCTGGCACAGAACTCACAGTAAGCTCTATATCGTCGGGCACGTTGAGCAATGGTATGGTGCTACGCGGCACCAATATTGCTCAAGGCACAACCATTATCAGCACAGGCACCGCTGGTGGCGGCACTGGCAAATACACGGTGAACATCAGTCAAAGCAATCTTGGAGCAACTATCACCGGCTGGATAGGTACTTATTATGATGGAGATCTTGTTGATCTGCCATTTGACTATACCAGTCAAGATCCAGATGAAACCATTACAGTCAGACTGGTTTCTGGTGAGTTGCCATTGGGGCTGACACTCAGCACCTCGGGGCGGCTGTATGGATACATAGAGCCTGCAGCCAATGTCAACCAGGTGCCTGGTTACGACGAAACACAAATTGATACTGTGCCCTATGACTTTGTGGTGTCTGCAATCAACAAAAATTATCAATTTACCTTAGAAGTCACCGACGGAAAAAGCAGTAGCCTAAGAACATTTACAATTTTTGTTTACAACAAAAACGATCTCACTGCTGACAATTCAATAATTACCTCAGACAATACATTTGTCACAGCTGATCAGATTGTGGATCGTAACCCATTCCTGATCAATGCTGAACCCAGTTTCCTTGGACGAGTGCGATCAGACAATTACTTTGCATATCAGTTCAGGGCCAACGATTACGACACTGCTGATCTCACATACTCAATTGAAGTCAATCAAGGTGAAGGACTTCCGCCAGGACTTGTACTGGATCCCACAACCGGATGGTATTACGGATACATTCCCGATCAAGGCCTGTTGGAGGTTACCTACAGTTTCAATATCACAGTGAGTCAAACTGACTCGCCCACAATTACCAGTCAACCGTATCCTTTTACCCTGACCATTGTGGGCATTACAGACAGTGAATGTACCTGGGTTACAGATTCAGATCTTGGTATTTTGGAAAATGGTGCCACCAGTTTGCTCAAAGTGGAGGCTATCAATCGGGGTAACAAACCGCTGACCTACAGATTAAAAAGTGGTGCGTTCAATGAACTGCCACAGGGATTGACATTGTTGCCGTCAGGAGAAATTGCTGGGCGAGCAACATTCAACACGTTTGCGGTGGACTTGGGATTTACCACATTTGACAAGTCACAAAGCAACATAACTGGCATTAGCGAAACCACGTTTGACAGTTCATACACATTTACCGTAAATGCCTTTGCAGAAGACCCCAGCCAAGATGTTTACAACGTGGCCAGTGTCACAGTGACCAATGGCGGATCAGGATACAGTGGCGTTAATTTGCCTATCTTGGAGTTTTCAGCACCAATAGGTGCAGATGCAGAAAGAGCCACGGCTGTGGCTGTGGTTTCAGGCGGAGAGATAGTGTCAGTAACGGTGACCAATCAAGGTGCTGGGTATTACAGCACACCCACATTGACAGTCACACAAGGATTTGGTGGGTCAGGTGCTGTGCTCACCCCTGTTATACAACCCTATGGTGCAAGAGACGCTATTTCAGTGTTCAAAACTTTTACCATTAGAATATTTAGAGCCTACAACTATCCATATCAAAACTTGTACGTGGTGGCCATGCCTCCTGTGAACGACCGTGTATTGTTGGATCAGTTGTTGACCAATCAAGAAATTTTTGTACCAGCATATATCTATCGCCCAGAAGATGCCAACTTTGGTGTCAGTGACGCAGTAAAATACGAGCATGCGTATGGACTGGCTCCTGAAACCATTGATACCTATGTGGCCAGTTTGTATTTGAATCACTACTGGAAAAATCTCATATTGGGCTCAATAGAAACAGCACAGGCACTGGATGCTGCTGGCAATGTAATATATGAAGTTGTGTACAGTAAAATTGTCGACAACTTGGTCAACAGTGCTGGCGAAAGTGTGAACAAAATTATAAATTTGCCGTATGCCATAACAGATCCAGCAGATGGCAGCACAGAAATCACACAGGTATATCCCAACAGTCTTGTGAACATGCGAGATCAGGTTATTGATGTTGTGGGACAAATTTCAACCAAATTACCACTGTGGATGACATCCAAACAGACCAATGGGCGTGTGTTGGGATTCACCCCTGCCTGGGTAATTTGTTATGCCAATCCTGGTAGGTCAAAACAAATTGCTTATTATATTTCTGAGTATTTTGCTCAACAATTGAACTCAGTGGACTTCAAAGTTGACAGGTATGTGTTGGATCGTACGCTAAGTCGCAACTGGGATCCTGAAACACAACAATGGACCCCACAAGGCAGTCTCACCACATTTGACTACTATAACACCACTGGTTATGTGAGCCTTGGGCAAGTGGAATGTGCTACCAATTTGGCCTATGATGATATCAATTATAGAACCTTGGAAGAAATCAATGCACTGGGCGGCATTGACGGATTGACCTGGATCGACGACGGCGGTGTTGCACCGTTTGGCACAAAAGTTGTGATCAGAGATGGCACAAGAATTATTTTTGTCAAACAAGAAAACTATTTCAATTATACCACCACAGACAATGCATGGCAGCAGTATACTTCTTTGTACGATGAAACACTATTTGATCCGGTGCTGATAAATGATGCTGTGGGCAGTTTTGACAGTTCTTACACCATTCCCGGCGGGTATCAAGTGCAATGTTCTGCTGCCACTGCTGCCACAGATCGAATCACTTGTTCCGACACCACAGACATGACTGTGGGAGACATCATTTGGTTCACTGGAACCACATTCGGTGAGGTGGTTAATTTTACCAGTAACAATCAAATTTATTGTGTGTATGACAAACCCAACAGTACTCAATTTCGTATTGCAGAAATTGATGGCACTTTTCGAGCATCAATTTCAGGAACCACACTTGTTGTGAGCACTGTGCTCACTGGTGTTTTACAAGTTGGTGACATTTTATTAGGGGGCGGAATTGCGGCTGGCACCCAGATCACTGCTTTTGTCAATGGCAGTGGGGGAACAGGAACATACACTGTCAGTATCAGTCAAACCGTGACTCTTTCTACTGTGACTGCTACTGCCAGTCCGCCCTTGCAATTGACCACGGCCACCGGGGACATGACTGCCAACTGGGGCAATTATCGCATGGATATCTATGAAATTTCCATACAACCTGCCACTGCAACCGAACCAGCAATTGTGTTGTTGAATCCTTTACAGCAAGTACCACCTAACTATTTTGTTCAGGTCACACAAGGTGTGACCTACGGTACGGCACAACTGTATAGACCCACTGCGCCAGGATCTGGATTGAACTTGATAAACTGGCAATCACTGATCACAGTGATCACAGTCATCGGTAACGAAACCACGTTTGACGAAGCTAGTATGCAGTTTATTGAGCCTGTGGATATGTACGATACTAGCGATGCACTAGATAAATATCTGGTATTTCCCAAATCAAATATTTTGGTATAACAAGGATAACCAATGTCAAGTAATATTAACCCAAACAACATTGACGGCACATACCCAATTGCCGGTCAAGATAATAACTCACAAGGTTTTCGTGACAATTTCACGCAGACCAAAGTTAACTTTCAGTACGCTGCTGATGAAATCAATGATTTGCAGGCCAAAGGCATTTTCAAAGCAGCATTAACAGGAACCACACTTGACAACAACATGAACGATGCATTGTTGTATGCCGCGTTGATTCAAGATTTTGCCGCGGTAAAAATTGCACCTTCACCAATTTCAGGTACATTAACGCTCAACTATGCGTCAGCACACTATCAAAGTTATACCACAGCGTCAGCAGGCAGTGTGACCCTGGCATTCAACAATTTCCCAACGTCGGGCACTTATGGTTATATGAAGTTGCAATTCACAGTAACCAGCACAGCATACACATTGACCTTGCCATCGACGGTTAGTTTGGGACTCACAGGTATACAAGGTATCAGTCCGGGCACCGCAGGTGTCATAAACACCATCACTTTTGGTGCCAATGGTGTGTATGAATTTGGTTTTGGCAGTTATGATGGCGGCAGCACTATCACAGTGTTTGACCTGAATCGCGGGTTAACTTCTCTAGGTACCGGTGCTGTGACTGTGGGCAGTTTGACTGCCAGCAGTTTTGTCAGCGCAACAGGAAATGTAATTGGTGGTAATGTCAACACCGTGGGATTGGTCTCAGCCACAGGCAATGTTACTGGCGGTAATATAACCTCTGGCGGATTGGCATCAGTAACTGGTAATATTCAAGGCGGCAATTTACGCACAGTAGGACTTGTTAGTGCAACTGGCAATGTCACCGGTGGCAATGTCAATGGTTTTGTGCGCCCTACTGCAGGCACTGCTACTGTTCCTGCGCTGTCATTTACTAGTGGCACAAATATGACCACTGCTGGTGCCGGTGCATTTGAGTATGATGGTACTGCATTCTATGGAACTCCCAGCGCCAGCAATCGCGGCGTGTTGAATACCACACATTTCATGGCATTGGCAGTTGATTACATTGGCAGTGATTCAGCCACAGCACAAAAAGTTTTTAACTTGGGCACAGGCTCAGCAGGTGCAATCACATTACCAGCCAGTACTTCTTACTTTATGGAAGCCACATACTACATCACGCGATCAGTGGGATCAAACTCACATAATTTGAGCACGTTATTTGCATTGGGTGCGGCGCTGACTGGTATCACATACACTGCTGATACCACCAGCACCACTGGCAATACATTAGGTGCTGTGAGTAGAATATATGCCACAGCAGCCACAGCAGTGGCAGTGACTGGTGCCAGTACATCAAGCACAGAAAACATCACGGTGGTCATACGAGGTATTGTGAGAACCAATACCAGTACTACATTTACCCCACAAATCAAATATGACTCTGCTCCTGGTGGTGCACCAACATTCTTGGCCGGTAGTTTTATACGGTTAACTCCAATTGGTAGCAGTGCGGTGACTTTTGTGGGCAACTGGTAATCCAAACGCCTTGACTTTTGCCAGCGGATTGCGCTAAAATATACTATGGAACATCCGCTGATAGGACAACTTGATGATCAAACGCTGGAAGAACTTGGCGCCAAAATCAACGAACTGGGTAAAAAATTGGGCATTGCTGCCCGCACCGGAAATGGACATTTGTGTAATCAAATACGCATGGCCATGGAAAACTATCAAAACATGTATCAAACCAAGTTGCAAGAGAGTTACAAAAAGGCTCAAGGCGACTCAAACTTCGACGACAAAATAAACATCCAATGAACGTTAGACTTCAATATGACATGGATTTCCTTGCGGGAATCTACTACGACGAGCGACTGCAATTAAACAGTTACTCAATCAGCATGAGCTTGTTGACCAAGACCACAGATGCTGTGAACACCAACATTGCCATGGATCGACTCAAAATGTTCATGCATGGCGAACTGGCCAATACTGTGTTCATCAACCAAGCCTTGCGAGAACGTGCAGAAATGTTGCAGATCATGGGAGTGAATGTTACTACCCTGCCCGAAGAACCAGTAGACCAGATCATTGGCATGATGCTATACTACAAGCTCAATGCCATCATGGAAGGGCGCATGGCTGTGACCAGACTGGATCTTATGAGTGCATTAGGCGATTCAGTTTGGTATCAACATGACGCTGAAGAGGATAGCCCAGGACCGTTCCGTGCTGAAGGTTGGTGGCATGAATCAACTGTGCAACATGACACTGTGGTTCAGGGAGATGCTGGAGACAATGTGGTCAAAGTCATACCCAATGCCTGGATTGAATATGGATTGACCTGGCCTGAAGACACTCCCGAGCCCACTGCCAACACTGTGGTGTTTGCCAACTTCTCACGAAATGAAGACTGATCACTACGGACAAATCATCTACAACGAGAGTGATCTTGTGAACATGGTCATGAGTGGTGTTACTATAGAGTGCCTACAAGGCATGCTGGTTGAGCCAGGCGTAAATTTGGAAACAGCATCGGCATACCTAGACCAAGTACCTGAACTGGTTGAGTATGCGTTTACAGACATGACTGTGGAAGAGTTTGATGTGATGAAACAAAACTCTTGGCACATGCCCGAAGAGTATAAGAATTTAGATATTGCTGAATACATTTTAGGCCTGTGCGATTCAGACGCTCGACTGCAACGTTGTGGTCAAGAACTGTTGTTGTTTCAAGAACGCAACTTGTTTGATTTGTTGCGTTATCTCAAATATCTTGTGGATACGTTGACAGCCAACCACATGATTTGGGGAGTAGGACGTGGGTCCAGTGTGGCCAGTTACGTGTTGTACTTGTTGGGTGTGCATAGAATTGACAGTATGTTCTATGATTTAGATCCCACAGAGTTCTTGCGTTAAATAGAGTTTTAGGAGAAAGACATGACCAAAGAAGTATACAAAAGTGCTCGTGGCAAACCTGTGGACATGGGAGCATTGCGTTTAAAAAATGAAAAAGAACGTGCAGTAGGCAATATGAAAGTGAATGCTCGTGGTGACGCTGTGGATGAAGGCAATCACCCAGTTCAAAGCCGACCACAACAGGTGCATAAACAATATCAACAACAGATTCAAGCAAAAACTTCTTCACACAAATGGGATTTAGATTAATGAAAGCAGCATACAGCGCACATAGAGTTAGCAAGTTACAAGCATTAAATGATTCAGTGTTAGTAGAAGATATGGTATTTGATGAACGCCTTTCAAATGGCGGCATTGTGTTGTTGAACGACAATGGCAAGAGTTCAGGTATTCGTCCACGCTGGGGGCGAGTGTATGCCATTGGTCCTGAGCAGCAAGATGTGCGGGTAGGTGAGTGGATTTGTGTGGCACACGGACGTTGGACACGTGGCCTGGACATTGAAGATGACAAAGGCAAACGTACCATTCGCAAAATTGACCCCAAAGACATCTTAATGAGTGCAGACGAACGCCCAGCAGATACCACATTCTCAGATGCTATTCATGTTGAACGAAAAGAACGATGATTATTGATGGCATTGATGAATGCATTGTCGATCTAAAATCAAAATACAACATAGTTGGAGTCATCGATTGTGATGATTATATACCAACATCAGTGGATTTGTATAACAAAATTAAAAAGCTTCATCAGACAGCGTACAATCCACAAGATCGTGTAGTTTTTTTAATTACCAAAGATTGGTTTAGAAACTCAGCAGGATTGATGTTGCAGAGTATACAAGCCATGCTCAATGATGTTGATATTTCAAATTTTTTTGCTTGCATAGTAACTACAAATCAAAACATTGAATCTGAATACGCATGGGTATTGAAAAATATCAGCACAGATACAGTGCCAATTCATTTGTATGCTTGTCAGGGACCTTATCAAATTCTTTCATCAGATGGTCAAATTTCTTTTACAAAATATCAAACTCTAAATCATAAGATTGATAATTTGTCTGCGGACCACAAAAAATTGTTGTTTGAAAGTAATAATTTTTGCATGATACCTTGGGTGTCAATGATGATTTACACCAACAGTAAAGTTTTTCCCTGTTGCGAATCTTCAGATGCTGTTGGAGATTGTTCCGATAAATCTTTAAAAGATATATGGAATTCAGATAGCATGAAAAAATTGCGAATTGACATGTTGCACGATAAATCAAACAAATCATGCAACAGTTGTTATACCAAAGAAAAATTAGGCAGAGACAGTTTGCGCAAATCCAGCAACCGGCGGTTCTCTCATCATGTTGCAAAAATTGATCAAACAGTCAGTGATGGTACATTGCCTAAATTTGAACTCAATTATATTGATGCAAGATTTAATAATTTGTGCAATTTGGCCTGTAGAATTTGTACTCCGACTAATTCAACCAGTTGGCACCAACCAGCAATAGTGCTGGGATTAATTGATCGCACTGCATCTCCTATGTTGATCGCTGGTAAAAATCAATCCGACATATACGAACAACTTTTACAAACCATTGACACTGTGGAAAGAATTTATTTTGCCGGTGGCGAGCCTTTGATGATCGAGCAATTTTATCGCATTGTTGAAGAGTTGGATCGTAGAGGTCGGCACGATGTTGAACTGCTGTACAATATCAATATGACCCAATCTTCATTGAAAAACCAATCTATTTTTGATGTATGGAAAAATTTCAAAAAAATTTCCATTGGTGCAAGTTTAGATGGCGAAGGATTGCGAGGAGAGTATCTTCGCACTGGCACCAAGTGGCAAGATGTAATTGCATTTAGAAAACAAATGCTGAGCCTACGTCCAGACATTGATTTTTATGTATCAGCCACAGCATATATTTTAAACATATTGCACTTGCCAGACTTTCATCAGAGTTGGGTAGAACAAGGATTGATTGACGCAGAGAATTTCAATGTGCAGGTGTTGTTTTATCCCGAATATCTCAGAGCAGACTCTGCTCCTGAATATCTAAAACAACAGGTGCGAGAACGATATCAACAACACCTTGATTGGCTACGTCCAAAAGATCGTTTGGGTAGAGCTGTGTTTTCTTTCGAAAGTGTGTTGAAATACATGGATTCGCCGCGACACTTTGATTCAAAATTATTTTGGGAAAAAACCAACAAGTTAGATGCCCATCACAAACATTCGCTATTGGACGTTTTTCCTGAATTAAAAAATTTACCAAAATACAACTATGATACACAATTGGAACGTTAATCAAGTTATTAGTGACTGCCAGCAAATGTACTTTGGTGCAACAGATCCAATGGTAACAGGTTGGGTAAACTGGCCTTGCAAACAAGACTTATATCGTGTAAAATTTGCTGTAGACGAGATGCTGGCAAAAACCAGCACCTTCAGCGGCGAAGCAGAATGGCTGCTGGAGCAAGAAAAAGACAAAATGTGGAAACGATTAACGTCAAGGTAAAACATGAAAGAGTTATGGACAGAGAAGTATCGCCCCAACAAATTGGTGGACTATGTGTTTCGAGATCAAGCACAGCGGGAACAAGTAGAAGGTTGGGTCAAGTCAGGTGCTATACCGCACTTGCTGTTTTCAGGATCACCGGGCGTGGGCAAGACCACCTTGGCCCGGATCCTGATCCATGAACTGGGCATTGATCCTTTTGATGTGATGGAAATCAATGCGTCAAGAGAAAACAACATTGACACTATCCGTGCCAAGATCACAGGCTTTGTGCAAACCATGCCATTTGGTGATTTCAAGATTGTGTTGTTGGATGAAGCAGATTACATCACTCCCAATGGCCAAGCGGCCTTGCGTGGTGTGATGGAAACTTATTCCAGCACCGCTCGATTTATTCTCACTTGCAATTATCCCAATCGTGTTATTCCAGCCTTGCACAGCAGATGCCAAGGATTCCACATTGAGAAAGTGGATGTAACAGAATTTACTGCTAGAATGGCCACCATTCTAGTAACAGAGAGTGTGGAGTTTGATTTGGATACCTTGGACAGTTATGTCAAAGCAACTTACCCAGACCTGCGCAAGTGTATCAACCTGTGTCAAATGAACACTATGGATGGTCGATTGTCACCACCACATGGCGACGAAGGCGGCGCCACGTCAGACTACTTGCTGGCTGCTGTGGACATGTTCAAGCGTGGCAAGACACGTGAAGCCAGAACTTTGTTGTGCCAAAATGTGCGCAGTGAGGACATGGAAGCATTGTTCCGTTGGATGTACGACAACTTGGACTTGTGGGCCACCACACCCGAACGTCAAGACCAAGCCATCATAATCATACGCAACAGCGCAGCCAATGCCAGTCTTGTGGCCGATCACGAAATCAACTTGAGTGCGACCATTGTGGAACTGTGCAACATCCAATGAGATACCTACTTTTAACCTATTATAAAAAACCTGATGGTAAAATTGACGAAGTCATGGCCGTGGCCAAAAACTTGAAACGGCGTGATCATCAGACTTGCAATGTGATTTTGGACTTTAAGAAATTACAAGTGATCAAGGCCAGCATGGCCGGCACAGATGTTCCAAAAGATTTTGACCGAATTGCAGGATACTATCATCAACACTATGCTTCAACAATAGAACGACTATTCAACGAAAATGGCTATGAGGTTGAATTAAACAAGCCCAATGATCAATGACCTAGTGGGATTGAATATTGAATTGACCAACCTGTGTACATTAAAATGCCCAGGATGTCCCAGGACTCAAATGATCAATCAATGGCCAAATTTCTGGAAGAACCACAGTCTTGACTTAGATCAGTTGTCACAATTTTTAGATATTGACCTGCACGGCAAAATGATAACTTTTTGCGGCAACACTGGCGACTGTATCTATCATCCTAAATTTCATGAGTTTTTATCATGGTTCAAGGATCGCGGCTGTCAAATAAGAATTTTTACCAACGGCAGTTACCGCACACGAGATTGGTGGGAAAAAACAGTTTCTTATCTTGACAAGTCGGACATGGTAATTTTTAGTGTGGATGGTTTGCCAGAAAATTTTACTCAGTATAGAATCAACGCTGACTGGGAATCAATACACACAGCCATGAAAATCTGTGTTGACGCAACGTGCAAAACTGTTTGGAAATATATTGTGTTCAAATACAACGAAAATGACATACCTGATGCACAACAGTTGAGCAAGCAAATTGGTATTGATATTTTTAGAGTTGAAACCAGCAGTAGATTTGATGATCACACAGTTCAATACATTCCCAGTGACAAAAACAATGTGGACGTAAAATTTACACCGCAAGAATTGTGGAAAAATAATATACAAAGTACTGGTATAAATCCTATTTGCAATGACAACAATCAGCACTATATTTCTGCAGAAGGTTACTATAGTCCCTGTTGCTATGTTGCTGATCATAGATTTTACTACAAGAATGAATTTGGTAAGAATAAAAAATCCTATAGTATTGCCAATCAAACATTGACTCAAATAATAACCCGGCCCGCTGTAGTAGAATTCTATCAAGACTTGACCTCTAAACCAGTTTGCCAGTATAATTGTCCTGCAACCTAGGAAATACATGAAAAAGAAATTGATATTGGTAGACGCAGATGGTGTACTGTTAGATTGGGAGTTTGCTTTCTCAATCTGGATGGAAGAGCACGGATTTGTCAAAAGAGACGGACACCAATTTGAATACGACATTGGTAACAGATACGGAATTGATCGAGACCAGTCATTCAAACTGATCAAGATGTTCAACGAGTCGGCCGCAATTGGATTCTTGCCACCACTGCGTGATGCCATGTACTATGTAAAACGACTGCATGAAGAACATGGTTATGTGTTTCACTGTATCACTAGCCTGAGCACAGATGTCAATGCAAAAAGACTGCGTGAAATGAACCTGCAAAAATTGTTTGGCAAAACTGCATTTGAGGGCGTCACATGTTTGGCCACAGGTGCAGATAAACACTCAGCACTGGAGCCTTATACCAATTCGGGTCTATGGTGGATTGAAGACAAACCTGAAAATGCTGACTTAGGCCATGATCTGGGTTTGCAGAGCATATTAATGGAACACGGGCACAACATGAATCATGAGTGCCCGTATCCGGTAGTTAAAAATTGGCGGGAAATCTACGCAATAATCACCTCCTAAACCGCGTAGAGTTTCAACACTGACCCAATGATGCTGTGGCGTTGCACGTCACGAGTTTGCATTTCGCACACAGCAATTCCTGCGACTGGCGTTTGTCCCAGTTTCGCACATAGATCCAGCAAGCCGTTGTCGCCTTGAGCACGGTCCGCTTGATCCACATCTCCTGTGATCACAATCTTGGAATGTTGCCCAATGCGTGTCATCAGCATCTTGACCTGTGCTGGTGTTGCATTCTGCATTTCGTCTGCGATGATCCACGAATTTTTGAAGGTCCGGCCTCTCATGTATGCCAGAGGAGATATTTCCAGA
>Ga0209296_1000216_pt1 | contig 51158 bp, 51 predicted proteins | sample S_130206_EF_Meta_FD_187319 | JGI IMG/M metagenome (GOLD analysis project Ga0209296, IMG submission 187319) | Freshwater microbial communities from Lake Simoncouche, Canada to study carbon cycling - S_130206_EF_MetaG (SPAdes) (version 2) | ecosystem: Environmental > Aquatic > Freshwater > Lake ...
GGTCGACGCCTGGGCATCGCTTCCTGCAGTGCTCACGACCCAGGTTGGCTTCATTGCCGCTCCCGCCCAGCTCAAGGCTGAAGGCCCAGCAGCAACTCGCCAGCCGATTGGTTCTGGTCCATTCATTCAGAAGGAATGGATTCCAGACAATCGTTGGACTGGTACGAAGAACGCCAACTACTGGCGTTCCGATGACAAGGGCAACAAGCTCCCGTACCTCGATTCGGTGGAATTCCGCCCGATCGTTGACCCGCAGAACCGAGTGAACGCGCTTCTCTCAGGTGATGTGCAGATGATCCACACCACCGACTGGCCGGCGATTAATCGCCTTCAGTCTGAAGCAGCTTCGGGCAACGTCCAGTTTGTTGCTGACGGAACCGAAACTGAAGAGCAGTTCCTGATGTTCAACACGCTGAAGGCTCCGGTCGACGATGTGCGCGTGCGCCAAGGGCTCACGTTGTGCACCGATCCGAATGCAATTCTGATTGTGCAAGAGACGGCAGCCGATCGTTTGGCCGATAGTCAATTCACAAAGGATTCGCCGTGGTATTCCGATGGTGGTTTCACCACCAATGATGCGGCGAAGGGCAAAGCGCTTCTTGACCAGGTGAAGGCCGAGAAGGGTCCGATCACCGTCTCGCTTGGAACCACTCCGGTTCCGGCCAACACCAACACCACTGCACTTGTTAAGCAGCAGTGGGAAGCCTGTGGTGTGACTGTGAATACAACGACCTCGGAACAGAGCAAGTTCGTTTCCGATGCCGTGACCGGCAACTACACCGTCAACTTGTGGCGTCAGTTCGCTGCTTCGGATCCCGATGGCGATTACGTCTGGTGGACGGGCAAGAACGCGACTGGTCCGCTCACGTTGAACATTGCTCGTTTGATCGATGCTCAGGTCGATGCTGCGCTTAATAAAGCTCGTGCGTCGAACGACGTGGCAGTGCGTAAGCAGGCCTACGCCGACCTTCAGAAGCGTCAGACGGAACTTGCGCCGTACATCTGGATCTCTCATACGCAGTGGGCGATCGGTGCGGCCAAGAACATTCGCAACATTACGAACCAGACCCTTCCCGATGGACAGGCAGCCCTGCCGTTCCAGCGTGGCGAGGTTCGTCTTACTGAGACCTGGCTCGACAACTAAGCCAGTTCTGCAAAATGTGCTGAAAGGGCCCGGTGCTTCGGCACCGGGCCCTTTCGCGTGGTTGCAGTTTGCCTGTGGCGTCACTTTCCCCGACATGGATTGCGCCCCGTCGGTAATGTGACCGAAGCAAGTCCTTTGGCTCGGGAGGCGTTCATGATTCGTCGGACAGTTTCGATCGTTGCTGCAGTCGCTGCGGTGGCACTCTTTGCATCGTCATGCAGCAGCTCTGGTTCGAGTTCGGGTGGAAGTGGGGCGAGCAGTACCTCGGACATCACAGTCAAAGCAAAGGGTGCGCCGACTTCAGGGGGCTCAGTGAAGTTCGCTGTCGAGGCCGATTCGGACGGCTTCAACCCAGCGACCAATCGATGGGCCGTTTCAGGACACATGGTCGGTTCCGCAGTTTTCGATCCGCTGTCTGCCTATGACGAAAACGGGAAGGCACAGCCCTACCTTGCGAAGTCGTTTACGCCGAGTGCCGACTTCAAGTCGTGGACGATCGAGTTGCGTCCGAACGTGAACTTTTCAGATGGCACACCAGTTGATGGTGCAGCAGTGGCGAAGTCGTTAAACGCAATGAAGAAGGATGTACTGGTTGGTATTGCGCTTGCGAACATTGCTTCTGTTGTTGCATCAGGTCCTTTGAGTGTGACGGTGACGACTATTGATCCTGACGCGTCACTGCCAGCTGCACTAACGACGCAGGTCGGCTACGTCGTTTCCCCTGCACAACTTGATGCACCGCCGCCTGCGAACACGAGATCGCCAATTGGCTCTGGTCCATTCATTCAAAAGGAATGGGTTCCAGATAATCGCTGGTCGGGCACGAAGAACCCCAATTATTGGCGTTCTGATGCAAAGGGCAACAAGCTCCCGTATCTCGACTCACTTGAGTTCCGACCCATCACCGATCCACAAAGTCGCGTGAATGCATTGCTCGCCGGCGATGTCAACATGCTCCACACCACTGATTTCCCGGCGATGTCGAAACTTCGCAGCGAGGCGCAATCAGGGGCATTGCAGGTTGTCTTTGACCAGAACGAAACCGAAGAAAGCCTTGTGATTTTCAACACGTCCAAGGCCCCACTCGATGACGTGCGCGTTCGCGAAGGCTTGAAACTCTGTACCGATCCAGCGGCAATTCTTGTAATCAACGAAACTCCTGCTGATCGAGCTGCCGATAGTCAGTTCACCAAAGACTCTCCGTGGTATTTCGATACAGGTTTTAAGACGAACGATCCTGCTGCGGGTAAGGCACTAATAGAGAAAGTGAAAGCGGAAAAAGGTCCCATCTCCCTTAGTCTCACGACGACTCCAGTCCCGGCGAACGTGAACACCACTGCGCTGATAAAGCAGCAATGGGAAGCGTGTGGTGTGAGCGTGACCACCACGACGACCGAACAGAGCAAGTTCATCCTCGACATGGCGACCGGCAACTATCAAGCGAATCTGTCTCGCCAGTTCAGTGGTACCGATCCCGCCGTCGATTATGTCTGGTGGACCGGAAAGAACGCGACCGGCCCGCTGGCGTTGAACTTTGCGCGGCTTAACGATCCAGAACTCAATGCAGCGCTCGATAAGGGCCGTGGTTCACTCGATGTGGCAGTTCGCAAAGAGGCCTATGCCACGGTTCAGAAACGTCAAACTGCATTGGTTCCCTATATCTGGCTCGCTCATTCACAGTGGGCGCTCGGTGCTGCCAAGAACATTCGTGACTTCACATCGATGACGCTTCCTGATGGAGCAAAGGCCCAGCCATTCCAAGGCGGCATCGTAAAACTGACTGAAACCTGGATCGAGCAGTGATCCCGAGCTGAACTAGTGCGCACCGCTACGTTCAGTGGCGTGGCTGGTTCGGTTCGTCAACTTCGTCCGGGGTTGCGTAACAGCGCGCCCACGCTCGCCAACGAGAAGGAACTTTGGGCCGCGGGCCATTCTGTTGTCGTCGGCCTCGATGAGGTTGGGCGCGGTTCGTGGGCTGGGCCGTTGGTGATTGGCGCAGCAGTCGTCCCGCAAGATCGGCGCGTCTACAAACTTCGCGATTCGAAGATGCTCACGGAAGCAGAACGAGAATCGATGTTTGATCGTGTGGCCGAATGGTGTGACGCATGGTCGCTCGGAATCGTGACCCATCAAGAATGCGACGAACTCGGAATGTCCGCAGCGCTACGTCTAGGGGCATCGCGCGCGATTGCATCGCTTGACATTGTGCCCGATCGCGTTTTGCTCGACGGTTCGCATGATTTCGTTGGTGGGGGTATCACGAAGACAATCGTGAAAGGCGATGCGACGTGCGTGTCGATTGCTGCCGCTTCGATTCTGGCCAAGGTCAGTCGTGACCGCTTGATGAGGGCTGAAGCAGAAAATTTTCCGGCCTATGACTTTCATCGCAATAAGGGCTACCCGTGCCCGCGACATCGCATGGCGCTCGCAGCATTGGGGCCCACGACGATTCACCGTCGTTCATGGTCGTATATGGATGATCTGCCATGGTCGGGAATTCATCGTTCGGATCCGGTAACGGCACAGCCGAGTTTGTTTAACGTCGGGTAGTCGTTGAGACGTCGGGTGGCAGGTACCCTCAGCCCATGACTCTCCGCTCTCGCGTTGTCCTTCTCGCCTTTGTTCTTTGGACGGTGTTCGTTTGGGGCAATCGCATTTCGAACACGCTGCGATCAGAGGAATCGACGAGTTCGAAGACATTCTCAACGGTGCTGTCGGTCATCTTGCTGGCGTTTGCAGTGGCAGTGATTGTGGTTGTGGTCAAAGCCTGGAAGTCACAGATCTCTGCCAATGGGGCCAAAGTGCTGATGGTGGCCGCTGCACTCACGGTGTTGGTGTGGCTCGTTCGAGTGCCCATGATCCTCATTGCCGACCATGGCGACAAGGACCCCGGTTTCAAGATCGTTCATGTCGGTCTAGGTGCGGTGTCGGTAGTTTTGGCCGCACTGGTGTGGCAAATAGGGGCAGTCGCGCTGCGCCAGGGCCCGGAGAGTTCGGCGATGGAGAGCAGTCGGGGCTGACCCGACTACATTCAGCGTCATGGGTCAGCCAGTCACAGTTCTAGAGAAGCCGTCGTCAATCCCCGGCGTGGTCCGATTCGAGACGAATCGTCCGCTTACCGGCATGGGACACGAGATCTACCGCTCTGCTGACGATGTGTTAGCCGATCGGCCGGCTGACCTCGTGGCCCGCACGTTGTTTGAGGTCGCTGGGGTCGAGTCAGTCCATGTGAATGGCAATGTCATCACGGTGGCATTCACGGGCAAGCCTGAGGGTTTGAAGGAACGCCTTGAGGAGCTCTTCACCTATTACCGAGAAGGTGTCGAAGTCGTGATGCCGGAAGGTTTCGGCGACTAATCAGTTGCCTTTATCGAACATCTGTTCGATACTGGTGCGGTGGTTCTTCCCGCCGCTCTTTCCTCTTCCAGAGATCTCTCTGATCTTCAGGAACTGGCCGAACAGATTCGGCCAGTGGTGCTGGCGCGCCAAGCCGTGCTGCCCGTTTGTGGGCCACTTGAACAGGTCATTCCCGATGGGGGGCTTGTGCGTGGTTCGACCATTGCCGTTGGCGGAGTCGGGGCCACTTCGCTGGCACTGCAGCTCGTTGCAGCGGCATCGAAGAACGGTTCGTGGGTCGCCGTTGTTGGATTGAGCGACCTCGCTCCGGTTGCTGTGCTTGAAGCGGGTCTTGATGCTGAGCGTGTGGCATTTATCGATCCAGGAGGTTCGGGTCGACAGGTTGCTGTCGTTGCTGCGCTCATCGGTGCGATCGACATTGTTGCCCTTGACTCGCGGTTGTCATTTCGTGATTCGGATATTCGTCGTCTTGGGTCGCGTTTACGTGAACGCGGTTCGGTTCTTGTTGTGGTGTCTCCAGAGAACGAACCAACCTCGCAATGGTCGAGTGATCTTGTTTTTACGGTTCGTGATCAACAATGGGAAGGACTCGGCTGTGGCCATGGCCATCTGCGGTCGCGTCGGGTGCGCGTTGGTGTTGGTGGGCGAGGGCGAGCAAGTCGCAATATGGAACATGAACTGTTGTTGCCGGCGGTCGACGGTCAAGTTGCAGCAGCGGAATGTGAAGACGGCGGTGGGACGGTCGTCGCGTTCGGCCGCTGATGTGGTGACGCCGTGAATGTGCGCACATTGGTGGTGTCGTGTCCGGATTGGCCAGTGATTGCCACGGCAGCATCGGCTGACGATGTTGTAGCGGTCATTGCAGCGAATCGGGTGACGGCAACATCGCCGGCGGCGCGTGCCGAAGGAGTCGAGATCGGTCTTCGGCGGCGCGATGCACAGCGTCGTTGTCCTGGATTGCAGATTGTTGATCCAGACCCTGATCGTGACGCCCGGGTCTTTGCATCAATTGCTGCGCTTGTCGATCGGTTCACTCCAAGAGTTGAGATGTCTTCGCCTGGTTCTCTTGCCTTTCCCACGCTCGGGCCCTCTCGCTATTTCGGCGGAGACGAAGCGTTGGCTCGTCTGGTTGCTGCTGACATCGACGGCGCGCTTGGGTCATCGGGCTGGTTCGGTGCGGTTGGTGTGGGCGTCGCCGACGGGGTGTTTGCGGCAACGCATGCTGCGGAATTGGCAACGGCGGAATCTGACCATGTGCGGGTGGTCGCTCCGGGAGAATCAGCGCTTTTCCTTTCTCGATTTCCCGTTTCGGCGCTTGGTCGGCCGGAATTGGCTGATGTTCTGCAGCGACTAGGGCTTCGTCATCTTGGTGAGTTCGCTGCGCTCAAGGTCGACGATGTTGTTGCTCGTTTTGGGGTCGATGGGAGGTTGGCCCATCGACTTGCTCGCGGTCTTGATGAACGGCCGCCGGAAGTCGGTCCTCCGCCACGGTCCTTTGATGTCATTGCGAGGCTTGATCCACCGGCAGAGCGCGTTGATATCGCTGCGTTCGCAGCGCGAACCGCAGCAGACCAATTGCACGAACAACTTGGTGCGGAGGGTTTGGCGTGCACGCGCTTACTTGTTGTTGTTGAGACTGATTCAGGTGAACGACTTGAGCGTGTCTGGCGTCATGAAGGCGCGTTGTCGTCGACGGCCATTGTCGATCGTGTTCGCTGGCAACTCGATGGATGGCTCAATGGCCCAAGCGCACAGCGGCCAACGGGTGGAGTCACAAGGCTTGTGCTTGCTCCCGACGAAGTGATGCCTGCTCGCGGTCGGCAACATGGATTTTGGGGAGGCGAGACCGAGGCCGATGAACGCGCTGGTCGTGCGCTGGCGCGCGTGCAAGGAATGTTGGGTATCGCTGCGGTGACGATTCCCGAGCGACGTGGCGGTCGGGGACCAGCCGATGTCGTTGTGCGCGTGCCGTTTGTTGGTACTGACAGCAGAGACAGTGAAGGTCATGGGGCACATGTAACGGCCCCATGGCCAGGCCGAGTTCCATCGCCAATGCCAACACTTCTTCCGGTGGACGCGCTTGATCTCGACATTCTTGATGCGAGCGGAGAACAGGTCTGGGTGAACGGTCGTGGAGTGCTCAGCGCGGAACCGATAAGGGTGCTGTTCAGAACTGAGATGGGGAATGAAGTGGCGGTCATGGGCTGGGCTGGCCCATGGCCCTGCGATGAGCGCTGGTGGGATCACTCAACCCGTCGGCGCAGAGCTCGTCTTCAGCTGATGCTGGGCGATGGTCGAGCGTTATTAGTGCAGGTTGAACAGGGAAATTGGTCGGTTGAGGCGATTTATGACTGACCTCTCGCAGCCCGTGTGGCATTGAAATCGACGTGGTTCAGTATTCGCGAAAGCGACAATCAATGGAGATCGTGTAGCAAAGCACTTGTGTAACGAGGTTGACCAGAGGCGCGTAAGGATCTCGCCCTCATATGGGTAACGTTTAGCGATCCGCCAACGGTTGCCTCAAAGTGGCAAGTGGCCCGAGACCAACTCATCTGTTGGTTTGCATACAGCTCGATTCATTGTTTGAGGACTTTTGATGGCTACATTCCGCAGAAAGCACCGGTACCTGGCCATGGTGGTCGGAGTTGTTGCCGTGCTGGCGGTCATCTCGGGAATTGTTCTTGTCAACGCGAGTGGTCCTGAATCTGCTCAATCACTTGACGCGCTGACGACTGAATCGACGGATTCAACAACTGCGGCGACATCAACAACCACAGCGGTATCAGGCGGCTCCGTTCATTCACTGTTGCCTCAAACTGCAGCGGAACCAAAAGTCGATCCAAAAGCCTTCGAAAATGTAGCGGCGAATGGAACTGCGCCGGTGATCCTCGTTCTTGACATCACCCCAACTGGCACGGAGGCTGAAAAGGCTGCACAAGTAAGTGAACGCCTCGACCAAGTCCTGGGGACGTTGCCATCGGGGAGCTATAGCGATGTAAGCCGAGACTTAACAGTGCAGACAGTGCCCGTGACTGTTAACGCTGACGGTCTAAATGCAATGGCGATATCGCCATTTGTGAATTCGGTGAAGGCAGCACGAGAGTTCTATCCAATAGCTCAAGAAGGTGTGACATCGATCGATCCGATGCTTGCGCCAGCTTCAACGAATGCAACGACTGTTGAAGGCGCTGGAGTGGCGTGGGCTGCAGGAAAGAAAGGCGCTGGGAAGACGGTTGCGGTTGTTGATACGGGCGTAGATGTGGACCATCCCTTCTTCGATGGAAAAACGATTTGGGAAGGGTGCTTTGCGAGCACCGTAGGAACGTATGCGTCGCCTTGTCCGGGGGGCGTACCTATGACTGTCAGTCAACCCGTAGTTCCTGGAAATCGAGGTTCTGCGGCTCCATGTCCCGTCATCTCGTTGGCTTCTTGCGCGCATGGCACTCATGTCGCAGGTATCGCCGTTGGTGGAAGCGGGACTTCGATAATTTCTGGGGTTGCACCAGACGCATCGCTGGTTGCCGTCAATGTCTTTTCTTATAGCGCCACGCTGAAGAAGACAACGGCGAAAGATGGAGACATCATCAAAGCTCTCCAGTGGTTGCTTAATAACAAGAGCACTTTTACGGGGCTTTCGTCAGTAAATCTCAGCGTTGGGGACGGAAGTCTGAACGTCGGGGCCTGTGATAGCGATCCCCTCGCACCGATCATTGGCCAATTGGCCGATGCCCATATTGCTACGGTCATCGCCTCGGGGAATGAGGGTCGAACAAATGGGGTGTCGTCACCGGCGTGTATCTCTCGGGCGATTGCAGTGGGAGCCATCGACGACGCAACCGGGCAGTCGACGTATTTTTCGAATGATGGCCCTCAAGTCGATGTGATGGCTCCGGGGCAAGCGATCTGTTCGTCAGTTCCGACCGGGTCAACGTTGGGCTCAACATGTAGCGGTCCAACGGCCGGAACCTTTCAAAGCGTGAGTGGAACGTCGATGGCGACTCCTGCAGTAGCAGGTGCGGTTGCGGTACTTGCCGGTAACGGCGTTCCTTATTCGGAATGGAAGCAGCGGCTTCAACGCGTCGCTCAAGGCAGTAGCTGCGTTCAAGCATCGGCTTACACCATTCCAATGCTGCGAGTTGATGTGGCTCTTGGTCTTTCGTCGCAGATGGCGGCACCGTGTGCCCCGAGCTCGCCTTATGCAACGTTGGCCAGTGGGTTATCGGCGACGGTTTCATGGCTTGCGCCGATAGCAACGGGTACTGGCGCCCTGTCGTCGTATACAGCGACATCGAGTTCTGGACAGTCGTGTTCTGCGTCAGTGCCCTCGACATCATGCACCGTGTCTGGACTTCCGATTGCTTCGCCTGTGACATTTACCGTTACGGCGATGTCCATGACAGGTACAAGTATCGCCTCCATCGCTTCGAACTCAGTTACTCCAATAACAGTTCCAGGAGCTCCAAGTTCTTTGAGTGTCATTGCGGGCAACGGGCGGGCAACAGTCAGCTGGGTTGATGGAGCTGAGAACGGTTCTGGAATAATCTCATACAAGCTTTATGTCTATGCGGACGTCGTCCTTATTCAAACGAAGACGGATTGCGCGAGTTCTCCGTGCACGGTGACGGGGCTCACTAATGGCACGGCTTATACGTTCAGAGTTTCGGATGTGAATGCTGTTGGTGAGGGTGCACTCTCAGCGAGTTCAAATTCGGTAACTCCAGCAGCAAGAGTTCCAGGAGCTCCAAGTTCTTTGAGTGTCATTGCGGGCAACGGGCGGGCAACAGTCAGCTGGGTTGATGGAGCTGAGAACGGTTCTGGAATAATCTCATACAAGCTTTATGTCTATGCGGACGTCGTCCTTATTCAAACGAAGACGGATTGCGCGAGTTCTCCGTGCACGGTGACGGGGCTCACTAATGGCACGGCTTATACGTTCAGAGTTTCGGATGTGAATGCTGTTGGTGAGGGTGCACTCTCAGCGAGTTCAAATTCGGTAACTCCAGCGATGATGGTTCCGGTGACACCGGTCCGACTTGTCGATACTCGGTCACCTTCGCAGGGTGGAACAACTGTCGACAATGTAAACCTTGGACATGGACCTATTGGCCAAGGTCAAACATATGAGGTTCAAATTGCTGGACGTGGTGGCTTGGGGGCCACAGGGTCTGTCGCTGCGGTAGCGATCAATGTCACTGTCGTATCGCCGACAGCGTCAAGTTATTTGACGGTCTATCCGACAGGGATTTCGAAACCAATTGCTTCCAATATCAACTTCGTGGCAGACCAAACAATTCCGAATATGGTGATTACGAAAGTTGGAGCGGGTGGGAAGGTCACGATCTACAACAACTCTGGTTCTGCGAATGTTGTTGTAGATGTGCTCGCCTGGTTTCCTAGCGGTCCTGGTTATACCGCCGTAAGTCCGCAACGTTTGTTGGACACACGCACGGGCAGCCAAGGAGGTGGGCCAACAATCGATGGTTTGTTCGGCACCGGAGCTCTTGGTGGGCATGAGACGTATCGCTTGCCTGTGGTTGGGCGCGGAACAATCCCCGCCACGGGAGTCGGCTCGGTGGTGTTGAACGTCACAGTGACCGCGCCAACGGCATCGAATTATCTGACCGTATTTCCAGCGGGTGAAACGAAACCAAACGCGTCGAACCTGAATTTCGTCGCAGGTCAAACCATTGCGAATATGGTGATTTCGAAAGTCGGGGTCGACGGCAAGATAGCGATCTTCAACAATGCTGGGTCAACCCAAGTGGTCGTGGATGTTGTCGGCTGGTTCCCTTTGGCGTCTGACTACACGCCGGTTGTTCCGCAGCGATTCCTTGATACGCGTTCGTGTTTCGGTTGTGTCACCGTGGACGGTCTCCCCGAAGGAAAGGGGGCACTGTCCCCGAAGCAGAAATATGAGCTGCAGATCACGGGTCGGGCAGGTGTTCCTATTTCGGGCGTCGGATCAGTCGCTTTGAATGTGACAGTTGATGGCTCAACGGCGAGTAACTACTTGTCGGTGTACCCGTTCGGGGCTGCGCGACCTACCGCATCAAATCTGAACTTTGTTGCTGGTCAGACCATCGCCAATATGGTGATCGTCAAACTCGGAGCGGGCGGGAAAATCACGATCTACAACAACGATGGGTTCACACCTGTTGTCGTCGATGTGGTTGGTTGGTTCCCGAGCTAGGGATCTTCCGCCCTCAGAGCCAGTAGCCAAAGATGTCGATGAGGAAATCAGTTGAGCCAGATCCACCCGATACGACGGTTACTTGTCGCACGTTGTCGAGGGTCAAACTCACACCATTCGCCTGGATTTGATTGCTCGTTCCCCAGTTGATGGTCGAAGCGCTCACCGTCGTGACGCCACCGGGGTTGATGGTGAGATAGCCCGAGCCGACGGTGTTGACAACTGCGACATTTGCGAAGACTGCGGTCGCATTCACGGGAATAAAATTGGCATTTGTGACTCTGCCATTGTTGATATTTCGTTGCGCCGCGACGGAGAGCAATCGCACGTCACCGGTTGCGATCGGGCCGGGGGAGGGCTGTGGGCAGCGACTGTCGTACACGCGTCCGGGCGTGACTGGGTGAAAAGCACCAGCTGTCGTCGCACCCGAAAGTTGGCGCCATGTTCCTGGTGTGCCGCTTGTAACGCAGTACCAAAGTGCACCTGCATTATCGACAACGAGTGCACCTCTGTTGTTTGCCCGATTGATGAGTGCTGGCGGTCCACCTGCGGTCAGTCCAAGTTGTGCTGTGACCATCGATCCATTGATCGTCACTCCGTTCGGTCCGGAGAACGAGCCGCCCGATCCGCTTGTCGTGCTGTCAGCTATTCCGCGCACACCGTTGGTCCCGGCAGCGGTGGCGGTACCGACAAGTCCGATCGTTCCTGTTGCTGAAATGCCAAACCAATTTGGGTTGCTTGCTTGAACGGCGGCGTGTGTCTGGGCCGCAGTATTGGCCGTAATCGCAGGACCAGAGACTGAGGTCGCAACAACTCCTGTTCCGGTTTGCGAGTCGGCTGTTACTGCGGGGTCACCAGTGAAATTTCCCGCAGCGGCAGCAGCTGGTCCGGCGCTCGCGACTGTTGCTATTCCGCCCGCCAGTGCGCCTGCAGCAACGACACCAGCGGTGCGCAACGCGTGACGCCGTGATATCGGAGAAGCTTCTTGCGGCGCAGTTGGAGCGCTTTGGGCAACTGGTTTCGCAGATGCTTGGTGTAGCGCATCGAGTTCGGAGCGCAATTGAGCAATGTCAGCGCGCAGCACGGCGATTTCGGTTTCGGACATCGGTCCCACCCCCGTGTATGTGATGGCCCCCGCCATCCGGTCGGGGGATCGTAGAACCGGGGCAGAGGGAAGGAAAGGGGCACTTGCTGTATCGAACACATGTTCGATACAGTGGGCTCATGGGGTCGGAGTCCTATGCGGAACTGCATTGTCATTCCCAGTTCAGTTTCCTCGATGGGGCCAGCACCCCTGAAGCGCTGGCCACCGAGGCGATGCGGCTGAACCTCGACGCGCTCGCCCTCACCGATCACAACGGCTTCTACGGCGTCGTGCGCTTTTCCGAGGCTGCCCGGGTCGTGGGTCTGCCCACCATTTTTGGTGCCGAACTCACATTGGGTCGTACCGCTCCGTCAGTGGCCGACCCCGACCCTGGTTCGGCAGTGGGTGAATCACACCTCATTATTCTTGCTCGCGACCCCCGTGGCTATGCGTTATTGGCACGGGCACTGAGCGAAGCACAGCTACGGGGCGAGAAAGGTGCCCCGCGAGCGTCGCTTGCAGAACTTTGTGCACTTGGTGGTGTGGGTGCGCCACTTGCCGATCGCAACCATTGGTTGGTGCTTACTGGTTGCCGTAAAGGTGCGGTTGCCTCTGCGCTTGAACTGCATGGCCCAGCGGCAGCAGCCGATCAGCTTGCGTTGTTACTTAACGCCTTTGGTCGAGACAATCTCGCGGTCGAGTTATGGGATCATGGTCATCCGCTCGATTCGGTCCGCAACGACGCGTTAATGCAACTTGCGTTGCGCTCCGATGTCGACCTTGTCGCTACGACAAACGCGCATTACGCCACACCGGCAGAACGACCATTAGCAGCAGCGTTGGCGGCAGTTCGTTCGCGCCGCAGTCTTGATGAACTCGACGGTTGGTTGCCAGCAGCAGCAGGCGCTCATCTTCGTTCGGGTTTCGAACAGGCCCGCAGATTCGCTCGCTATCCCGGCGTTGTCGAACGAGCAGGCGAGTTAGGGCGGGCTTGTGCGTTCGATCTCAAACTTGTGGCGCCGAATCTTCCGCCATTTCCTTGCCCCGACGGGCTCGATGAAATGGGGTATCTACGGCGTCTGACCGAACGTGGGGCCGAACGTCGCTATGGCCCTCGCCATCGTGAACGCGTTGCAGGCGCTTGGGCCCAGATCGATCACGAACTCGCCGTCATCGAACAGCTCGGGTTCGCCGGGTATTTCCTCATCGTCCACGATCTCGTCGATTTCTGTCGTCGGAACGACATCTACTGCCAAGGTCGTGGGTCTGCGGCCAACTCGGCGGCGTGTTTCGCGTTAGGTGTCACCAAGGCCGACGCGATTGAACTGGGTTTATTGTTCGAACGATTTCTTTCCCCTGAGCGCGATGGTCCACCCGACATCGACATCGACATCGAATCTGGTCGACGTGAAGAAGTCATTCAGTACGTCTACCAACGTCATGGCCGTCACTACGCCGCGCAGGTGGCCAACGTCATCACCTATCGGCCACGTTCGGCGGTGCGCGATATGGCCAGTGCCCTTGGGTATGCCCCAGGTCAGGCCGACGCATGGGCCAAGAATGTCGATCGCTGGGGCTCGCTCATTGTGCAGCTCGAAGACAACGCTGACAGCGTTGTTGCCGAAACCGATTCCGATGCCATTCCGCTTGCGGTGGTCGAGTTGGCCGCGCAGGTTGAACATGCGCCACGCCATCTCGGTATTCATTCCGGCGGCATGGTGCTTTGTGATCGTCCCATCATCGAGGTCTGTCCGGTCGAATGGGCTCGGCGCGAGAACCGAAGTGTTTTGCAATGGGATAAGGAAGATTGCGCTGCTGCCGGCTTAGTGAAGTTCGATCTGTTAGGTCTCGGCATGCTCACCGCATTGCACAACACTGTCGATGCGGTGGCTGCAACGTATGGCCTGAATATTGATATTGCTGATGTCCCTCAAGACGATGCTGTGTACGACATGTTGTGCATTGCCGATTCAGTTGGTGTGTTTCAGGTCGAGAGTCGTGCGCAAATGGCCACACTTCCGCGGTTGAAACCGCGCAAGTTCTACGACCTTGTTGTTGAGGTAGCGCTCATTCGTCCTGGCCCCATTCAAGGTAACTCGGTGCATCCATATATTCGCCGTCGCAATGGTCTCGAGAAGGTCACCTATCTGCATCCGCTGCTTGAACCTTCGTTGGCCAAGACCTTGGGTATCCCGTTATTCCAGGAACAGCTCATGCAGATGGCGATCGACGTTGCGGGTTTCAGCCCCGGTGAGGCCGATCAACTGCGCCAAGCGATGGGCTCGAAGCGAAGCACGGAACGTATGGAACGTTTACGTGGTCGATTTTTTGAAGGCATGGCCGAACGTGGCATCACCGGCGATATCGCCGATCAGATCTTCGACAAACTTGCGGCGTTCGCGAACTTTGGTTTTCCTGAAAGCCATTCAGTGTCGTTTGCCTATCTCGTCTATTCGAGCTCCTATCTCAAGCGTTACTTCCCGGCAGCGTTTTGCGCTGGTCTGCTCAACGCTCAGCCCATGGGCTTCTATTCGCCACACACCTTGGTGGCTGACGCCCGTCGCCATGGCGTGGTGGTACGCACTCCCGATCTTGCGGCTTCTGGCGTGGGGGCAACACTTGAATGGGTCGAAGGAGAGGTCGCCACAAGTGCCAACGTTCCTTTTCCGCTCGATGCGTTTCCCGTGGGTGGTGTCGAAGTTCCTCAGCCTGCTGTCCGGCTGGGGTTGTCATCGGTGCGTTCAGTGAGCGAAGACATTGCCGAAACCATCGTCACTGAACGAGAAACGAATGGTCCGTATGCATCGATGACCGATCTCGCCCAACGCGTCGATATCGATCGGACTGCTCTTGAAGCAATGGCGACTGCGGGCGTGTTCTCAACGTGTACCGATCGCAGTGGCACGGTTCTCGATCGTCGTCGAGCTCTATGGGCCGCTGGCGCAGTTGCTCAAACAGGAACTGATCGCTTGCCTGGCATCGTCACGGGTGTCGACGCGCCAACGCTTCCTGGCTTGTCATCTCGCGAACTCGCTGGTGCCGACCTGTGGGCCACCGGGGTTGCTCCCGATGGTCATCCAACTCTGTTCGAACGCGAGCACCTCACGTCACTTGGTGTACTCACTGCAATCGAATTGCGAACTGCGCCAACTGACACACGTGTCCTCGTTGGGGGAGTCGTGACACACAGGCAGCGGCCATCGACTGCACATGGCATCACGTTCGTGAATCTTGAAGATGAAACCGGTCTTATCAATGTGGTGTGTTCTCCTGGTTTATGGAAGCGCTATCGGCGTGTTGCTCGCGGCGCTCCGGCGTTATTGGTACGGGGTCGTCTTGAACGGGTCGACGGGGTGATCAACGTGGTGGCCGACAAACTCGAAGTTCTGCCAGTAGTTGGCGGCCATCGGTCGCGCGATTTTCGTTAATCGCCGAGAGTCCACCGCCAGTGGATGTGTCGGTCGTACTGTTTGGCCGTTAACAACCCTCTCGAGGAGGAACAGAATGTTCGCCCAAATGGTCGATCTGACGAACGTCAATCACGGTCACATGTATCACGGTGATGAAATTATCAATGGCCTCAATCTTGGTCTGCTCATAATCCGTGTTGTCGTTGGTGTCACGCTTGCTACTCACGGTCTCAACAAAATCTTTGGCGGCGGCAAGATCGCTGGCACCGCCGGTTGGTTTGGCTCAATGGGCATGAAAATGCCGAAGGCCAACGCCTGGATCGCTGCGCTGACCGAAATCGGCTCAGGTGCACTTCTTGCGCTCGGTTTCCTCACGCCGCTTGCTGCGGCGGGCATGGTCGCCATCATGGTGGTCGCACTCATCACCACGCATAGGAAGAACGGCTGGTTCATCTTCAACCCGGGCGGCGGCATTGAATACGTCGTCGTACTTGCTGCTGTTGGTATCGGTCTCGCCTGCACCGGCGCTGGTGAATGGTCCATTGATCATGCCGCCGACATCCACTGGGCAGGCTTTCCCAAGGGGCTCATCATCGTGCTCGCCGCTGGCGTGGGCGGTGCGTTGTTGCAGCTCGCAACGTTCTGGCGTCCCAAGTCAGTCGCTTCAAACTGATTTTTCTCCAACCGAGAACGCAGATGGCCCGCAGCTTCCGCTGCGGGCCATCTGCGTTTTTCTGAGTTCGTTCGTGCTGTCAGCTCCGACTAGGGGACAATAACCGCTCGGCCTTGCAGCGTTCCGTTGACCATCTTGTTGTAGACCTCGCCGGCTTGTGTGAGCGAATAGGTCTTGGCGTGAACACGGAAGTCTCCGCTGCGTGAGAGATCCAGCAACTCACTCAGTTCGGTGATGCTTCCCCAGTAGGTGCTCTGGACACTGCATTCGTACGGGAAGGTGAAGAAGCTAAATGGCAGCGTCCCACCGCCAACGCCAACCACCGTGAGGCGGCCGAGCGGTGCTGCAACTGCGGCGGCAAGAGCGAGTGTGTCGTCGTAGCCACAAATGTCGAGGATGACTTCAGCGCCACGGCCGCCGGTGATGCCACGAATTTCGGCAGCGGCGTCGGGACCCATCACGACGGTGTGGTTAGCGCCAAGACCAGCAACAACCTTGAGGGCCGACTCGCGTTGATCAACACAGATGACAGTCGCAGGTGACAACGCTTTGAGGAACTGCACGGCAAGGTGGCCAAGACCGCCAGCGCCAATGACAACAACGTAAGAACCAGGAACAAGTAAGGGCAACGCCTGCTTGATGGCGTGGTACGGCGTAAGGCCGGCGTCGGTAAGCGGCGCGGCTTCGGCCGGTGTCATGTCGCCCAGAGGTACGAGGTAGCGCGCGGCAGGAACGAGTAGGTACTCGGCCATTCCGCCGTCGACGCTGAGCCCGGGGCCGCTGGCAGAAATATTGAGGCAGTAGTTCTCCATGCCTTTGCGGCAATTCGAACATTGACCGCAGCCCCACGCGCCATAAACCGCAACTGGCGCGCCGATCTCGAGTCCCGGTGTTGGAATCGATCCGGGTCCGAATGCTTCGATCCAGCCAGCGTTCTCGTGGCCAAGCGTCATGGGAACTTCGCGCGGTCCGCCAGCAGAGAATTCCATGAGGCTGATATCGCTGTGGCAGGCCCCAGCGCCACCGATACGAATAAGTACCTGACCAGGGCCAGGATCGGGCTGTGCGACCTCGTTGAGCGCTGTTGTGGCGTCAACTTCGGATGATCCGCCGATCAACTGGAATGCCTTCATGTGGTCCCCTTGGTGCCGAGCAATATGTCTCTAGGTTCTAGCGCAGGGCCGGGTTCATCGCGTCGGGCCGGGCATGCCTAGTCTCGGGCGGTGCCAACACGCTTCGATACCGATACGTCAGTCCATTCGCTTGGCGACGGCCGTTATGCCGCTCAGCTCGACCTCGGGTGGTGGGCGGGTGTCGGGCCCTACGGCGGCTACCTCAACGCGATTTTGGTGCGCGCGTGTGAGGCGGAAATCAATGACTCCACGCGGTTATGCCGCTCCTTCACGACGCATTTTCTGTCGAAAGCCTCAGAAGGTCCTGTCGAGCTTGACGTCGTGATCGAACGTTCGGGCCGTTCAATGAGTTCGGTCCGAGTGACGATGAAACAGAACGACCGAATGATTGCACTTTCGATTGGTGCATTCTCTGCGGGCCGTGAAGGTCCGTCGTTTTCTGATGTGAGCATGCCGAAGGTTTCCGGTCCGGACGAAATCTCGGCTCCCGGATTCGATCCGGGGATTCCTGATGCAGCAATTCCGGAAATGGCGAAACGTTTCGAACAGAAATGGGCGTTCGGCGCTCGAGCATTTACCGGCGGGGACGAAGCAAGAATCGGTGGATGGATTCGACTTCCTGAAACACAACCAGTTGATGCTGCAGTGCTCGCAGCGTTTGTTGATGCATGGATGCCCGCGATGTTCAGCCGTGTCGGAGGTCCATGGGGAATCACGACCGTTGATCTCACCGTGCACGTGCGATCGCTTCCGCCGGTCGACCATGACGGTTGGTGTTTCGTCGAGTTTCACTCGACGACGAGCTTTGATGGGTTTTGTGAAGAGGACGGAATTATTTGGGCCAGCGATGGAACGCTGTTGGCTCATTCTCGCCAACTCATGGCTCTCTTGCCGATGGGATGACGCTCAGCGTTTGTAGGAACCGCTGATGACCGAAGCACTCGAGGATTTGGCGATGGCCGCGTTCACATCGGCAAAACTCGCGCTGGTGGTAAGCCCCGAAGGCGCAGTAAGCGCGTAGAGCGCGAACTCGTACGTAGAGGTTCCTGATGTTGGGCATGGCCCAGACCAACGCGCTGTACCTGAACTATTCACGATCTGAATCGCGCCGGAAGGGACGCCGCCCTGGGGGATCGAGACAGTGGCCGGAGCAAGACCTGCCAATAGCCACAAGGTTTGATTTGCCACGTTCTGATTGGTGACGACGAGAACGAGTTCTGTCGTTCCTGTCGGGACTCCGCTGATCGTGAGCGGCGGCGACGTATTCACTCCATCGCACGTGAACTGCTTTGGAATCGGCGTGTTTGGTCCAAAAGACGCGCTGGTGAGTGTGAGCGCGGTGGAACGGATAACCGCTCCAGCGGTGGTGTTGGTCGAACCGCTGTTGGCCGGTGCGGTTGAGCCAGTGTTTTTGCGTGCGGGTGCACTTGCTCCGGACTTTGGCTCTTCAAGGGCCCGTCCGCTGGATCCGCAGGCCGCCAGGGTGATCGTGAGCGCAGCTACGACCAAGAGTGCAAGGGATCGCCAGCGTTGACGTGCACTACATCCGGTGGTTGAGGTCCCAGTCATCGCAGTGAGACTACGCGTAACAGATGCAGGCGAGGTGTCGGCCTGGCCCACGACCGGTAGCGTGCGTCGATGGCTGACCGCTGCCTGCTCTCAATTCACGCTCATCCCGACGACGAAGCATCGAAAGGTGCGCCGACTGTCGCGAAATACAAGACCGAAGGCGTTCGCGCGGTGCTTGTGACCTGTACCGGCGGTGAAGAGGGAGACATCCTTAATCCCGCCATGGACCGTCCGGAGATCAGAGCCGATCTTGCTGCTGTTCGAAAGCGTGAACTCGAAGTGGCCTCAGCGCTCATTGGGTATGACGAGGTTGTGCTTTTGGGCTATCGAGACTCAGGAATGCCTGACTCAGAAGCCAATGCTCGACCCGATGCGTTCGCCAACGCTGAACTCGATGAGGCCGTTGCTCGGTTGGTCAAAATCATTCGCCGGGAACGTCCTCAGGTGATCCTCACCTACGGAGATGATCAGCAGGGATATCCGCACCCTGACCATTTGCGAGTGCACGACATTTCATTGCCGGCTTTTGAACTTTCAGGTGATCAGTCGTATCGACCCGATCTCGGTGAACCGTTTACGCCGCTCAAGATGTATTACTCGGTGTGGTCACGAGCGCGAGTTGAAGCTACCCACGAGAAGTTTGTTGAGCTTGGCCTCGAATCGCCATTTTCTGATGACTGGTTCACCCGACCAAGCCAAGACGATCGCGTTACGACCTCGATAGATATTGGACCTTGGTTCGACGTCCGGCTCGAGGCACTTCTTGCGCACGCAACGCAGGTCGATCCCGATTCTGCATTCTGGTTTGGACTGCCCCGAGAAATCGCAAGAACTGTTCATCCTTTTGAGGACTACATCCTCGCTCATTCGCGAGTTGAGACCAGCGTGCCTGAAACTGATCTCTTTGCGGGAATTTCCTGAAATGTCCTGGCCTGAATCCCCGCCGACGCAACCGCCGGCGCAGCCTCCGACGGCGCAGACCGTCGCTCCAAACTCAACTCCACAAGCGACCTCGCGTACAACAGTCTCCGGCGGCACTGCACCTGCGTCTCGTTCGAATCGCAAGAGAACGGTGATCGGTGCCGTCCTCTTATTTCTCGCTGGGCTTTCCGCGACATTTGGGGTTGCATCGTTCTGGACGGAACATGCGATTCTCGATCAAGACACATGGGTCGCCACGAGTAAGGCAATCGTCAACAATCCCGCAGTCCAGCAAGATGTCGCATCGGCTCTCGCAACTCAGATCGTTGATTTTGCGGGTGTCGACGATTTGGTGTCCAGCGTGTTGCCCGGACCGTTGGGTGGCTTTTCGGGAACCATTACAGACAAAGTGACGGAACTCGTTGCATTGGCAACAGTTCAGGTCGTACAGACCGATGCATTCATTTCGGTTTGGGAATCAGCGGTTCGCGCCACTCACGACGAGTTCGTACATGCCGTTGGCGGAGATGATCGTTTCGTCAGTATCGATTCGCAGGGCTTGTCGTTGGACCTCGGAACATCTCTTGCCGAGATCAGGAAGCAACTCAATTCGAACGGCATCTATGTTCTCGACAATGCCAATTTTCAAGGTCTTTCATTGCAACTTCCGTTGATCGACGCTCCTGGTCTTGAGCGAATGCAAACTTGGGTGCACGCGTTGCGGATCGGGGCAATTGCCTTTCCGGCATTCGCCGTGATCGCTGCCATCGCCGGACTTCTCGTTGCTCGTCGACGCGTCTTCGCAGTTCTCGCTGGTGCAATCGGAGCGTTACTCGGAGCGGGCATCGTCGCGATCGTGGCCTCGACCGGACGCAATCAGGCGATTGATCACATCACTGGTGGGGTACTCGGGGTGGCGTCGGCGACTGTGATTGTCGACCAAGTTCTCTCTGGTCTTGATGAAGCGCTTCTGCTCACGTGTGCTGTGGCTGTCGTGGTTCTTGTCGTGGGTCTGATGGCAGCAATCCTCACCTCGCGTAAGACCAAAGCGAATCGCTTCGATGTTGCATCACCTTCCGCATGATGGAACTCGTTCCATGGGGGGCCGATCGGGTTGATGACATCGTTGACCTCATGTTGCGCGTCGCAGCCGATGAGGATCTCACCCCCGACGAGTTACTGACGGCGTGTCACGAGCGATCAGGAATCGTGATGGCAACAGAAGATGGCGAATCGGTGATCGCCGTAGGCATCGACCGAGATCTCGATGGCCAACTCGTGGCTTCGATTCGTTTGATCGCCGTCGGTCCCAACGTCCAGCGATCAGGACGAGGCGGTCTATTGCTTCAGTACGCAGAGCAATGGGCCGCTGAACGTGGCGCGCGAGAGATTTTCGTTGGGGGCGCGGTTCCATTTTCATTGTGGCCTGGCGCCCCGGTGGAATCTTCCATCGCCTCACTCTGTGCGACCAGTGGCTATGAGACTCACGAGTTTTGGGAGTCGTATTCAGTGGCTACGACGTACAGGGCAGAGATCCCCGATGGCATCACTGTTCGTCGGGTGGTCCATGACGATGATGTGACTCTTGTTCTTCTTGCCGCAACATCAGGTTGGCCGCGCAGCGCCGACGAGATCGCACGAGCCCTTGAACACGGAACCTGCCACGTTGCTCTTCGTGGCGAGAGCGATCCCGTTGTTGTCGGAATCGGGTGTCACTCGATTACGCGTGCAGGATGGACCGGTCCCCTCATTGTTGACGAGTCCTATCGCCGACGGGGGATTGGGCAGGCGTTGCTCGGACAGATCTGTCGAGATTTGATGATCGCTGAGTTTGATCGCGTCGTGGTTGCCGATCTTCCAGACGACGGTGCGCGTTCGTTTATTGAATCTTCAGGTGCAGTCGCTGCTACTCGCTACCAGCGAATGTCGAAGCGATTGACCTGATTAGCTTTAACCGGCTCGCTGAAGTTCTCGAAGTTCGCGGTAGCCGATGAGCACAGCGCCGGATCGTTCAAGCATCGTTCGCAAACGTGAGTCATGGCATACGAGGTGAAGGTCGTCGACCCGAGATGCCCAGTCGGTGCCGATTGCACGAAGTTCGGGTGTGTCGGTTGCCGGATGGACGTACATCTCGGTCACCCCAGGGCGAAGTTCGAAGACTGCATTTTCTATGGCTCTGCGACTTCCCACTCCGTTGACATAGAGGAAATGGTCGGGAGAGATGATCCCTTCCTCGGCGGCAAGGCGTCGGAAAGGAAAACCAATTGCCCGCTCGGTCGACGCGCCAGAAAGCCGAAGCGGAAGACTGAATTCAACGGCGAGGTCGAGATACACATCGAAAAACTCTGGACGTAATTGCAGTGCGCCCATATGTGAATCGAGGTGACTCACGTCGAAACCCCACAAAATGGCCCGTTCGATTTGCGCTCGACATTCGCGCCGCACTTCGTCGAGGTCGGCATGATCCCAAAGGTCGGCGAGCGTGCGGGGAAAACCGCCGTCGCCATCGAGTAGTGACGGGGCGTGAGTGATTGGGCCCCATCGATAACGTTCGAATTCAGCATTGAGCGTGAGGTGAACGCCTATGTCTTCACCGCGGAAATCCGATGCCGCTTCACGAGCCCATGCGCAGGGAACCATGAGTGTCGCACTGGTGCACAATCCCTGACGTAACGATTCATAGGTGCCGGTGTTGGCGGCATGACACAGCCCAAGATCGTCGCTGTTGATGATGACCAGGCGGGAATCAGGGGAGTGGCCGAGGCGTTCGGCGAGGGTTGTCACGGCTGTCACGGTATCGCTCGCCGAGGCTCAACTCCTCATGAGGCGGGTTTCCCCGGTCCGCCACACGTTGCCCAAAGACCCCGCGGAGCGGTTTTCGCAGCGGTCATTGCTGCCCGCAACTCGTCGGCATGGGCCGTGTTGGGGGCAATCGAAAGAATGTTGGCATAGCCCTGCGCAACAAGATCGAGATTGACGAAGAGTCCGTCGGAGGATCGCCAGACGTAGGCGAGAAGCCGGTTGTAGACGTCGTGCTCTTCGAGGTCGTGTTCGAGACGGACGATGGTGCCGCGAGGGAGAAGTCGTGCGGTGTGTTCGCTGGCTTCGTGTCCAAAACACTGCACGGGCTTTCGAGGGTCTTTGGTCTCGGGCGTATCGATTCCAAGCAACCGAACCCGTTGGCGCTTGTAGCCGATGCGCACGTCGATGGTGTCGCCGTCGATGACATCGATGACAGTGGGTTCGGCGGCATAAGGAGTTGAACTGTGTTGGGCAACGTTGGTGAGAACGAAGACGAAAAGCGTCATTGACCCGATGAACAACAGTGCGCCGAGAGAACCAATGAGGGCGATGGTGCCGGCTGAGTTGCGTTGACGTGCATTGGTGCGTTCACGTTTGGAGGGAACACGTTGCGCTGGATGATCCGTGCGAGCAGGTGATTCCATAGTGGCCTCGGAGGTGAGGGGGTTCTGGCTGCACACGCGGCGATCTCGGCACTTTAGGAGTGGGGTGTGTCACGCGAAAGAGCCCCGACGCATGGCCGAGGCTCTTTCGCAACAAATTGATTCGTTTGACTATTGGGCCAAACTTCGGCCGCGTGGTCAGAGTCGTTCGATGAGAGTGCCGGTGCCAAGACCGCCACCACAGCACATCGTGACGATCGCACGCTTGCCGCCTGTGCGCTGCAGTTCGTGCACAGCTTTGGTGATGAGGATTGAACCAGTTCCACCGAGCGGGTGGCCAAGGGCAATTGCGCCGCCGTTGGGGTTCACTCGTTCGAGATCGCCGTCGAGTTCGCGGGCCCATGCCAGAACAACTGATGCAAACGCTTCGTTGATTTCGAACAGATCGATGTCGTCCACCGACAGGTTGTTGCGTTCAAGGAGATGTTGTGTGGCATCGATGGGGCCGGTGAGCATGAGAACGGGATCGACACCAACAAGGCAGGTGTCGACGATGCGGGCGATCGGGGTGAGGCCAAGTTCCTTCGCCTTCTCGGGCGTCATGAGAAGCACCGCGCCAGCACCATCGGAAATCTGCGAGGCATTGCCGGCAGTGTGCACGCCGTCGTCGCCAAACACTGGTTTGAGGCCGGCGAGGCTCTCGGCGGTGGTGTCGCGCAGGCCTTCGTCACGAGCAACGTGGTGAGTGGTACCAGTGGGCTTGCCGTCTTCACCGAGGTCGGGCGCGTCGACGGGGATGATCTGTGTTGCGAAACGATCTTCGGCCCACGCCTTTGCACCACGCTCTTGTGAGGAAAGACCAAGTGCATCGGTGTCTTCGCGAGTGATGTTCCACTTCTTCGCGATGCGTTCGGCGCCATCGAACTGTGAGGTGTACTCGTACTGCGGGAAGTACGACTTCGGGATGGGAGACCCCATGTTCATTCCCTTGGCCACGTTGGAGCCGATCGGGACTTTGCTCATGACTTCAACGCCCCCAGCCACGGCGCTGTCGATCACGCCAGCTGCGATGAGTGCATAGGCGATGTCGACGGCTTGTTGGCTCGAACCACACTGAGTGTCGACTGTGGTAGCGGCAACCTCGAGCGGCAGGCCAGCAGTGAGCCAGGCGGTGCGGGTGATGTTGAACGCTTGCTGACCAATCTGGCTCACACAACCGCCAATGACCTGTCCGACCTCGGCCGGATCCATACCGGTTCGATCGAACAGCGCCTTCAATGGCACGGCAAGAAGATCGGCCGAATGCATGGAGGACAAGGCCCCATTGCGACGACCAACAGGAGTACGGACGGCATCAATAATCACGACTTCGCGCATATCTCAATCCTACGTCGGTTTGGTTCGAAGTTTTCGCGGGAAATCAGGAGAGACCTGTGGTAGCAGTGTGTTGTTTCTATTCAAAATCGGGGGAAAATCATGAGTGAAGATCGCAGCGCTGGAGTACTCCAGGATGGCCTGGAGGCACTGGCTCGACGAGTTGAGGAATTGAACACTGAACTCGCTGCGGTGCGCCGTGAATTGCGAGAACAACGTCTTCAGGCCACCGAGTATCTGGTTCCAGTGGCACGAGAGGAACTGGGGTCGGAAAGCGCTGAACCATCTGTCGTCACTTCGCTGGCGGTGGACCAACCAGAGATGTCGCGACGAAACGCATTACGAGCTGCCGGAGTTCTTGCCGCTGGCGCAGTCGCCGGCGGTGTGGGCCTGGTTGCGGCTGCAACTCCTGCCGCCGCCGCAACCGGAAATTTCAGTGGTGGCAGTCCTGCCGTCATAGCGAATGGGGGAGCCGGAGCGGGGTCGATCGGCGTGGACGCTCAAGTTCAGGGCACGGATGGCGTTGCCGTCAGCGCAACCTCATCAGGCACTGACGGCGTCGGCGTTCGCGGGAGCGGCGACCTTTTGGGTGTCTACGGAATTTCGACCAATGGCACTGGAATCTTTGGCGAAACCATGGGTCTATTCGGTATCTATGGAAATTCCGTAGGAGGAACCAGTTCCGCGGGCGTTTATGGCCGATCCGATTTGGGGAGGGGACTGCAGGGGTATGGGGACGTTGGGGTCTACGCGCAGAGTCTCAACGTGGGTGTATCCATCGATGCGGAGCAAACATCGCTGCGATTTAGCACCGCTGCAACCTCACCGCTTACCTCGGGGGGGACTTACCATGCGCGTGACATTGTGGTCGATAGCGCTGGCGTGATCTGGTTCTGCGTGGCCGGTGGAACGCCGGGAACCTGGCGAATGCTCTCTGGCCCCTCGACTGCGGGAGCATTTACGCCGCTAACGCCCGGTCGCGTGTACGACTCTCGTCTCAGCACCTACGCGCAACACGGCGTGCTTGGAAGCGGGCAGCGCCGGAAACTATCGGTCGGGACTTCCTACGATGTAAACGGCGGAAGTCCGACGGCAAACTTTGTGCCTGTCGGTGCGACGGCAGTTTTCGCAAACATCACTGTGGTCGACACTGTAGGGAGCGGATATTTAGCTGTGAATCCGGGAGGAACCACCGTTGTCTCCGCTTCGAGCATCAATTGGAGCGCCGCCGGGCAAATCCTCGCCAATGGGATTTCGCTGACACTCAACTCGTCGCGAGAGATCACGGTTATTGCTGGTGGCGCTGGGTCGACGCAATTCATCATCGACATACTCGGCTATTACCGGTGACCGCTGCGAAAAACGACTCAGGCCGCAGTTGCGTGGTGGTGCAGTTCGAGCGTTGCTGGCTCGGGCTCGTGGCCGGCTAACGCTGCGGCGAGCGCAGCGCGGGCTAAGGCGATGCCCGCAAGGGCACGTTGGCGGGTGGTGTCATCGAGATGCCAAGAGGCAGGCCCCTCGGGGAGCCGATGAACACCGCTGGTGTGGAGGGTGGGTGGCTTCTTCATAGGACTCAGTGTGGCGAAGGGGTGTGACAGTGGAGGTAAAGGCAGCTGGCCCATCTACGCTCCGTGCGGTGGATGCAAAGGAATGGCTGGGACTCCAGCCCACACACAACCCCATGCGCTGGTATTTGCCCGTTACCGAGGGCATCTGCAGCGGTCTCGGAACCCTTTTCGGAGGCTGCGGCCTTGGGGCAGCGATCGATGCCCTTGAACGGGTAACCGAGCGCCCGGTGGTCTGGGCGTGTGCGCAGTACATCAACTACACGAAGCCACCAGCGGTGGTTGACCTCGACATCCGAATCGACGCATCCGGCCGCACCACCACACAAGCTCGGGTCACCGGGCAGGTGGGTGATTCAACGATCTTCATTGTGAACGCGTCGCTGGGCAGCCGCGAGATGGCCGAGGAAGGCCAGTGGGTGAGCCCGCCGGAAGTTCCCCGTCCGGAGGATTGTCCACCGCGCCAACTTCGGTTCGATCCCGGCAACTCCATTTCCAGCCGTCTCGATATGCGCATGGCTATTGACGAGCCTGGCACCGGGCACACCGCATTTTGGGTGCGCATGCCCGAGATCCTCGAGGCCTCTGCCGCGTCGCTCGCAGTACTTGGCGATTTCGTTCCGATGGGTCTCGGCATGGCAATGACTTCCGAGATCAACTCCAACAGTCTCGACAACACGATTCGTGTGATGAACATCGTGCCCACCAAGTGGGTGCTTGCCGATGTTCGTATCGAAGCCGTGGCGCGCGGTTTCGGCCATGGCCATATTTATTTGTGGGCCGAAGACGGCACGCTCATGGCAACGGCCAGTCAGTCGGCCATGATCCGCCCATGGAAAGGCAACTGATGGCTCCATATCGTGGTTATGGCATCACCATTCCGTTCGACCGTGTCCCGTTGCACGCGCAGCAAGAGCGCATTTCCGAACTCGCCGACTTGGGTTACACCGATGCCTGGTCGGCCGAAACTGATGGCACCGATGCGTTCACTCCGCTTGTGCTGACTTCTCAGTGGGCGCCGTCATTGCGGCTCGGCACGGCGATTGTTCCCGTGTTTACTCGCGGCCCCGCGGTAATTGCGCAGAGCGCGTTGGCTATGGCTCAAGCCGCGCCCGGAAGATTTGTATTGGGGCTTGGAACATCGTCCGATGTCATTGTTGGCCGCTGGAACGGAATCGCCTTCGACGAGCCCTATAAGCGGGTTCGTGACACCGTGCGGTTTGTGCGCGCCGCGCTCACCGGCGAGAAGGTCACCGAAACCTATGACACGTTTTCTATTCGTGGTTTCAAACTGAATGCCGCCGCCGAACAACCTGTTCCGATCCTCATTGCCGCATTACGTGAAGGAATGTTGAATCTCGCCGGCCGTGAAGGCGATGGCGCAATTATCAATTGGTTGTCGGCCGACGATGTTGCTCGAGTTGCGCCAATCGTCACCGCCCATGGCGACGATAAGGAAATTGTTGCTCGGATCTTTGTGGTTCCTTCTGAAGATGCCGAAACGGTGCGGGCGCAAGCAAAGTTTGCGATTGCGGCCTATCTCAATGTGCCCGTGTATGCGGCGTTCCACGAATGGTTAGGTCGTGGTCCGCAACTGCAGGGAATGTGGGATGCGTGGAAAGCCGGCGATCGGGCCGCTGCGTTAGCGGCAATCCCTGACGAGGTTGTCGATCAGCTCATCGTGCATGGCTCCTATGAGCAATGTCGTGCACATATCCAGCGCTATCTCGACAACGGAGTCACAACTCCGGCACTTGCGGTATTGGGCATGGCTGGGGTCGACACCGAACAAGCAGTGCGAGAACTCACTCCTCGTTGAATCTCGGTTGAAATGCGGTACTGACTCAGAGCAGCTTGAGCTGTTCGGTGCGTCCGGCCCAAGCAGACAGCGGTATCCACATGACGCCGCCGCGGGGGCCACGTTCTTTCACCTCGACGGCGTCGATAGGCATCGCCCGCATGGCGCCTTTTGAGTCGCAGACCCCGATACTGCCGTCGGCCTCCCGTCGGGTGACGGTGCCGTCTTTCCAGCGCTCTGTGTCGCGGCGACGGAATCGGACTGCCGTCCCTGGTGTGAGACCGATTTCAGTAAGGCCATCGGCGGGAAACGGGTCGACGGCTTGCGCTTTTTTGCCCTTGGGTCGACGAACTGGCGGCATGGCTAGAACCGCCCTCCGGCAGCATTGATGGTGTCGGCGATGACAGTCATGCGGTCTTGGCCCCAAGGCATCGGCATGATGATGGGGACCTCGACGCCGGCATCGACGTAGGCCTGCACGGTGGCGTGCACATGTGCAGCGTCGCCCAGAACATCGATGGCATCGACCATGCGATCGGAGACTGCTGCCAGTGCGGCATCGCGATTGCCAGCGGCGTGACATTCGCGCACCTGCGCAACTTCATCGGCGAAACCGGCGCGAATGAAATTATCGGCATAGGAATCGACCACGATGTACGAGAAAAGATCTTTGCGGGCAGAATCGCGATGAGGCTCGGGATCGGTGACGCCAACGTGGACGTAGCCGTAGACCGTTGCATCGCCGCCGGCGCGTACTTGTTCGACCGACCACGGAACATGCGACGCGGGCAGATAGTTGAGTAAGACACCGTCGGCGAGTTCGCCGGCGAGTTTCAACATTCGGGGATTGAGGGCGGCGAGAATAATTTTTGGTCGCTTCTCGCCAAGGCGAACGCCCAAACGAAATCCCTTGACGGTGTGGAAGTCGCCGGCAAAGTCGACTTTCTCGCCGCTGAGGCACAGACGAAGCAACGTGAGTTCTTCACGCATCTGAGCGAGTGGGCGATCGCCATACTCGGCACCATGCCAACGCGACACCACCGCGGGGGAGGACACGCCGATACCCAGAAAAATGTCGCGCTCAGGGTGGAGAGCTTGAAGCGTGGCCGCACCCATGGCGGTCACCCCTGGAGTGCGAAGTTGGGCGGCAAGCACACCGGTGCCTAGACCGAGTTCGGGCCGAGCAGCGCCAATTGCGGCCAAGGTGGAGAACGCCTCGAGACCGGTGGTTTCGGCCACCCAGAACGAGGAATAACCGGCATCTACGGCCCAATCGGCAGAGGTGAACCCGGCGCTGGGGCCGAGTGCAGCGAAACTCGCGAAGGTGAGACCCAGCGGATGGGCAGGCGCAGCGCTCATGGCCGATGACGCTAGTGCGGGGGACTGACAGTGCCGAGCGCCACTTATGGGTCACCTCAATGAAATTCTCACCCGTAATTCTCCGAATTGACGCACGAATCGCACTCGCTGGCCTCTACGATGCGTTTGTAACCGCAGTGGCACGTGAAGTACTGCTCCCCGAGGCTTCGGCTGAAGGAAGTAAATCTCAACCGCCAGCTAGGACAGGAGACACAATGACTGAAACCCACGAGATGGAAGCACTGACCGAGGCGCTGTCGATTATCGACCGTGCTCTGGGCGAGATGCTCCACCGCGAGTTGGTCAGCACAAATGAAGTTGCCGATCTCCTGCTCGACATCCGCACGTTGGTGGCCTCAGAAGCCGCTGTACTCGTCCAGAGCTAAGTCTCACCGAGCCTCGTGCTCGCTCTGAACGATCAATCGATGCGATGCGCGGCCTTCGGGCCGCGCATCGTCGCGTTTGGCTGACTGATTGTTGCGAACGATCTAACGATCGAGGCTCGTGTGCTTGAACTCATTGAGCGAAGGCCACCCGCCGAGCATGTCGACAATGCGTTCGACTGACCGGCGCGCATCAGCAGCGTCGGTGGGTAGGTCCATGAGGCGAACAAATGCTGCGTGGCCCTCGGTCATAAACGTGGGGACTCCCCAGACGTCGAGGTCATGCGCCGCGGCGGTGTGCTCGTCGCGGATGGTTGCGAGCGGTCGGCCGGTCGCAACCTCGATGAACACCGGGTCTGGGGCGATGCCGTTGGCGGCGAGGAGTGAGCGAAGGACAGATTCCTCACGCAGTTGCGCCCCTTCAGCGTGGCGGGCTTCGAACAGCGCCCGGTGGAAGATGGGGAACTGTTCGGGGTTGGTGTCGCGCACGACGATGGCGGCCTGAAGGGCAAGGAGGCCGGTGTCATCTTCGGGGTGATCCCAAATGGGGGATTCGCCTTCTTCGATGTGCACCTGACCGAGCGAGAACGGGACAAACCGCACATTCCAGTCGGCACCGTCAAGGAGACCTTCGACGATATGGGCGTGAACGATGCGAGCGAATGGGCATCGGTAGTCCCACGTAATGGAGAAGTTGAGAGTCATGGCGTGTACCTGCGATTCATGGTCGAGATTGGGTCGGAGATTGTCGTCGCTTAGCGGCGACGGCGATAGAGCGGGAAGACCGCGCGAGCAATCGCACCGAGGCCAAGACCGACAGCGAGGCCGCCGGCAACATCGGACGCGTGGTGGATGCGCACGTGGATGCGACTCACCGCAACCAGGCCGCCAAGCCCGAAGAGGGCGACCTTTGTCGGTGTTGAAGATTTCTGCGCCAAAAGAACACCGGCAACCATCGCGGTACTCGAGTGCCCGCTGGGGAAGCTGGTCGAAAGTGGAATACGGAGGCGATGGGGTCGCGGTTCTTGGATGACGGGTCGCTCACGCTTGAACTGCGTTTTTACGATCCCGTTGATGATGACCGACTCGGCGGCGAGTACTGCCATGAGGCGCCATGCGGCCCGACCGTCCTCTTCGGAGCGAAGTCCGCGGACAAAGGCGAGCAGCACCCAGATCAATCCGAAGTCGCCTAGTTCGGTGAGCGCATAGATGATGCGATCAGTGGGCTCGGTGCCGCGGAAACGATCGAAGAATTCATCGACGCGTTCATCGAACCGGTCGATCACGCTCAACTCTTGGGGCGGTTCGGTCTCTTCGATGCTTGTCACGGGTGACGATGCTAGGGGAGGAGCGAACGGGCTCGTTCAGGGCTGGCGGAAACCGTTGGTGCGAACGGGACGGTCGGGGTCGTCGGCATAATTTGGAGCGTCGTCGGGGTTCCCGCCGAATTCGGGGCACCACTGCTGGTAGGAGCACCACGAACAAAGCCTGGATTTCTTCGGGCGGAAGTCGTCACGCTCGCAGGCGGTTTCGATGGCCGACCAAATCGAGGTGACCTTGCGTTCGATCTGTCGGGTTGATTGTTCGGTGGGGATGGTTTCGACGATTGTTGGCGATCCGCCGAGGTAGAGAAGTTGGACCTTTCCGGGACGCTCGCCGTAGATCTGTTCGCACAGATACGAATAGATGTGCACGCCGGTGAGTCGAGATTGTTGGTAACCCTCAGCAGGAGCTTTTCCGGTTTTGTAATCGCTCACGACGAGTTGACCATTGGCGTCGCGTTCGAGTCGGTCGATGATGCCGCGAAGAGTGACACTGGAACCTTCTTTGACAGTGAGCTCATGCTCGACGTGAAGTTCGAGACCGATTGGCTCGATGCTGGTTGGATCTTCGATGTCGAAATATTTGTGTATGAGCACATCTGCATCGCGAAAGAATGTGGCCTGATCGTCGGCATTGAGCGCAAGCTCTTGCCATTCGGGATCGGTGTCGAGTTCTGCTGAAGCATCGTGAAGACAGGTGACGGCGTTGTCGACAGTGCGATCGGCTGCATCGAGGGCGAGGAGACGTTCAAGTGCCGAATGCACCAGCGTTCCCTTAACGGTCGCGACGGTAGGAGGTTGCTGAATCTTGTTGATGGCGGAGAATCGGAATGAAAGCGCGCAGTCGGTAAAGGTCGAGACCTTCGAGGGCGAGAGTGAGGTGGGAGGTTTCAAGGCCATGTTTGGCAGGCTACGCAGACCCAGTGACAGCTGCTGCGGTAAGCGTCACTTCACGTGAGAAAACGACTCAAGAACAGATGCTGCGATGGTTGATGGAGCTTCAAGCGGACCAAAGTGGGCGAGTTCGGGAAACGATGCGATTGTTCCGTGAGGCAGCGCTTCGGCAATCGGCCGCCCGAAGATTGCGGGAACGGTGTCTTCGACGCCCATTGCGATGGTGACGGGACAGGTCACTTCGTGAAGTGCAGCAAAGGCATGGTGTGACATGCCGTGGGCGTAGACCTCGGCTTCGTTCTCGGGCAAGCACTTGAGCGAAACGGTTCCATCGTCGTTCTGAGTGAACCCATGGTCGACGTAGACGCGCAGGACTTCTGGATGCAACGTATTGAACGGCGGCTTCGACGCGTAATTCTCGTAGGCCGCGTCGAACGACTCGAAGGTGTCTCGGCGACGACGGGCGCCGTTCGAGAGTGGGTTATCGGGATTGTGGCCAGTCACGTGGTCGGTTGGAACCACCACAGGCTCATAGAGGTAGAGCGCCGTGAACGTTCCAGGTCGTGCCTGTTCGGCGAGCAGTAATGACGCTGCGCCTTTGGAGTGCCCAACGCCGAAGGGCTTCTCGAGGCCAATCCCGTCGATGACCGAAAGTACGTCGTCGGCGAATCCGTACCATTCGAGCGGGCGATCCTCGGGGGCAGTCGAGTCGCCGTGTGCGCGCATGTCGATGGACCAGAGATGGAATCCGGTGAGATGAGCTGCGAGTGGCTCCCAGACGCGTCCGTGGAATCCGGTGGCATGAGCAAGTACAAGCGGGGGTCCTTCGCCGCCGAGGTCATGAACCTTGATTTCGACGTCATCGGTGGAAGGAACTCGCATTCCTCCATCCTGCCTCTACGGTGTGCGAGATGGCGCCGGATTCGACCGATTTCTCTGCGACAGGTGACGACCGGTGGCCCGAGGACCAGGTTGTCGATCCAGTGGACGCGGCGGTGCTTGAAGTAAACCGAGCCTTTTATGAAGCGTTCGAAGCATCGGATCTCAACGCGATGTCCGATCTCTGGGTTCATGACGATCGCGTGTTGTGCGTTCACCCTGGGTGGACAGCATTGCGGGGCTGGGCATCAATCGCAGCAAGTTGGGCTGTGATGTTCGATGGACCGCAGCAGATTCAATTCATCGTGACCGATGAACATGTTTGCGTAAACGGTGACATTGCTTGGGTGTCATGCGACGAAAACCTTCTGACCATCGGTGCAAGTGCCACAGTCAACGCGCTCAACGTTTTCGAGCGCGTGGGCGACGGACAGTGGCGGATGGTGGCTCACCACGGTGCGCCGGTGATGATCGCGTCTGACGAAGAGTTCGACGAAGACTTCGACAACTACGAGGAGTGATTCCTCAGCTGTTGGACTTGAGGGTGTTGAGGATCTTCGAAAGTTCGCCGGTGTTGTCGTCGGGGACGATGTAACCCGTTTCGTCGCGAATCGTGTCCCAGTTCGCGGCAATGTCTTCAGCCGTGAGGTTGGGGTTGTAATAGCCCGGGGTGAGGCCGACGAAGAAGCGGGAGATGACACCGCCGGCGGCGGAGTAAACCTCACCGCTTGCCTCGCAAGCTGACGAAGCAAGGTAAGCAACGAGCGGACTAACGAGCGCAGGATCCATTGCCTCCATGAGGCCATCGAAAAGTCCTTCGGTCATGCGTGTCGCTGCAACTGGTGCGACAGCATTGGCTTTGACGTTGAACTTTCGCCCTTCAATGGCGAGCACGCGAGTGAAGCCGACGAGACCCATCTTCGCAGCGCCGTAATTTGCCTGGCCAAAGTTTCCGAGGATGCCCGAGTTCGATGAAGTGGAAATGATTCGGCCGTAGCCCTTTTCCCGCATGATCACGTACGCGGGTTGCGTGACGTAGAACGCTCCCAGAAGGTGAACCTGGATCACAGCCTCGATCATTTGCTGGTCAAGGTTGTGAAATGACTTGTCGCGCAGAATGCCTGCGTTGTTGACAACGATGTCGACAGTGCCGAACGCGTCGACGGCGGTCTTGACGATCGCCTTGCCTCCATCGGAAGTTGCAACGGAGTTGGTATCGGCCACAGCTTCGCCGCCGAGATCGAGGATCTCCTGAACTACGGACTGTGCGGGTCCGACGTCGCCGCCATCGCCACTTACCGACCCGCCAAGGTCGTTCACGACAATTCGAGCGCCACGTCGGGCGAGCTCGAGGGCATGCTGGCGGCCGAGGCCACCACCTGCGCCAGTGATAATTGCGACCTGTCCGTCGAAGCCGATGTCAGTCATGGGGATCCATCCTCTCCGCGTGGTGCACGCGGACCGTGTAGTACGAACCGCAGGATCGTACTCAGAGGGGCCGGTGGGGCACCGCATCGCGTCTTTGGGGACCCTTGAGGCCTTTTATGAGTGATGCGGTCGTCGGTGGGGGCGGCGGTTCGGTAGCGTGGCATTCATGGCCCCGAAGATCAGCACCGAAAAGTTGTTCCGTCGTCTTCAGAAGGTTGTGGCTGCGGTCGATCTTCCCGGTGTTCCTGCCGGGACCTTCGGCAAGGTCTGGTTTGTTTCGGGCGTGACCTGGATTCGCTATCACGTGGCATTCGACAATGGCGCCGAAATTGCCAATGTCGATGGTGCAGAAATCACTGACCGCAAGGTGTGGCTCGCTGCTCAGGCTGTTCGCGATCAAGAGGCGCTCGAAAGAGAACGAGCCGAGCGGCGTGAAAATGCTCGCGCCGAAGCCTTAGCGAACTTGGCCACTGGTCCTGCCGCTCACTGATCGCAGTTTCTACATCCGCGTTCGCGGCATCGAAGGGACGTCCCCATGAAGTTCGGTATGCAAATTGATTACGCGGGCGGTTTCGCTGAATCTGCCGCCAAGGTCGCAGAGTATGAAAAAGCGGGCCTTGATATCGCGTGGGTGGCCGAGGCTTATGGGTTCGATGCGCCGACATTCATGGGTTACCTCGCGGCAAAGACCGAGTCCATAACAATCGGTGCAGGCATTCTCCCGATCTATACGCGCACGCCAACTCTGATGGCAATGACGGCCGCCAGCATGGACACGCTTACCAATGGCCGTTTCATTCTCGGACTCGGCGCTTCGGGCCCGCAGGTCATCGAGGGTTTTCATGGTGTGAAGTACGACGCTCCCCTCGGACGCACGCGCGAGATCATCGATATTTGTCGAATCGTCTGGAAACGCGAACGTGTTACCTATGACGGCAAGTACTACCAATTGCCATTGCCCGCCGGCGAGGGAACCGGGTTGGGTAAACCGCTCAAGATGATTGCCAAGCCGATTCGTGAAGATATTCCGGTCTGGATCGCGTCGCTCGGTCCGAAAAACGTTGAGTTGACTGCCGAGATTGCGAACGGCTGGTTGCCGATCTTCTACATGCCCGAACGAGCCAACGATGTGTGGGGCGCCGACCTTGCCGCTGGCATGGCGAAGCGCGACCCGAGTCTTGGTCCGCTCGAAATTTGTGCTGGTGGGTTAGTTGCTATTGGTGATGACAAGTCCGACATCGCAGAACTGGCGCGACCGATGGTTGCTCTCTATGTGGGCGGTATGGGTGCGAAGGGTCGCAACTTCTACAACGACCTCATGTGTCGTTACGGCTACGAGGAAGAAGCGGAAAAGATCCAAGACCTGTACCTCGAGGGCAAGAAGGATGAAGCCGCAGCGCTTGTACCTTCGGAGTTTCTGAAACTCACCAACCTCTGCGGGCCCGAAGGATTTGTGCGCGAACGCATTGAGGCCTACGCCGCGGCTGGTGTGAACGTGCTCAATATCATCCCTGTTGGCGAAAATCCCACAGCGATAATTGAAAAGTTGAAGACCTGGGTTTCGTAAACGTCAGCGCAGCGCGCTGACTCGCTCGATCACTGCTTCGGCCTCGGCCACAATCGTTCGAACAAGCTCGCCTGCGGGAACGAGTTCGTTGATCGCACCTACGCCTTGGCCTGCAGGCCAAAACTCGCGTGATGGATCAACGTCAGTGTCGGGGCCAGCGCCCAGGTGGTTCGCGCCGTCGTTCATTGATCGAATGAATTGAGCGGGGAAGGGCTCGATCTCGCTCACGTGTTCTTCCCAGTACTGCGTGTAGTCGTTGCGGGCCACGCGGCAGGTCTTTCCGGTGAAGCCTTTGGAAATAACTGTGTCGTCTTCAGCCATCGAGAGGAGTTTCTCTTTGTAGCCCGGGGTTCCCCATGCTTCAGGGGTGGCGATGAATCGCGTGCCCATCCAAACCCCTTCGGCACCGAGACTGAGTGCGGCAGCAAGACCCCGACCATCAAACAGCCCACCGGCAGCCACGACGGGCACCTTTGCTTCGACAACATCAACGATCTGTGGAACAAGCGCCATTGTCGCGACCGTACCGGTATGGCCACCGGCTTCGGTTCCTTGTGCGATGACGAGGTCGCAACCAGCGGCGACAGCAGCGACAGCATGGCGAACTTTTCCGCACATGCTGGCGACGAGAACGTTGTTGTCATGACACAACTTGACGACGTCGCGTGGAACGCCGAGACCAGCAACAAAGACGCGTCCGCCGTTATCGATGATTGCTTGCACCTGTGCAGGCATATCGCCGGGCGCTGCGGTAAGGAGATCAACGCCGAAAGGTTTGCTGGTCAATTCACGAACGCTTTGCATCTGTTGCACCATGCGTTCGAGATTCATTGTCGATGCACCCATGCATCCAAAGCCGCCGGCTTCGGTTACTGCAGCGACCAATTCGTAGTAACTAACGCCGCCCATTCCAGCAAGCATCACTGGATGTTCAATTTCGAGAAGGTCAGTGAGTCGTGTGCGCATGATCGCCACGGTACGCCCCCGGGCCGCTGAGCATGTTGCGATGCCAGCGACGTGGGGTCAGAAGCAGGGCTCTGGGGTAGTCCTCAAAGAGCCAACGGGCGAAGTTGCGGCGGGTCCAGCTGCTGATGCCGGCGATTCGGACCGCACCGCGAGCGCCGCTTGGGCGTCGGAGGATACGCATGAGTCGCTCGGCGAATCGATGATCGACGGCGAGTTCTGTTTCTACTGAATGGGCGTACGCGGACCTGCAGCCTTCAGGATTCTCCGAGTTGGTGATGATCGCTTCAGCGGCCCATCTCCCGGTGAGGAGGGCTTGACCGATTCCCTCTCCTGTCATTGGATCAGTTGCAGCTGCAGCATCGCCAACAAAGAGTGTCCGTTCGTGTGAGAGCGCAATTCGGTCAACTCGCGCGGGTATAGGCCACGCTCGATGAGGACCTTCCGCTTCTGCATCTGGACCGAGGAAGTCGCGCACATGCGGTCGATTCAACAGCTCACGCCAAAGCGGTCCCATGTCACCGACGCTGTAGGAACTGTCGTCACGGAGGATTCCGAAACCGACATTTGCGGTGCCATCGGCCAATGGGAAAGACCATGCATAGCCAGGCAGAAGGTCAGCCTCGAACCAGACCACGAGTTCATTTGCAGCACGCGGCGAAACGTTTCGGAAGTACTGACGGAATGCGTGCCACTCGCCGCGATACCCAGGTTGCGCAAGACCGAGTGCTTTGCGGGTCGGCGACCACATTCCATCTGCGGCGATCACGTAGGTGGCGCGAAACGTTTCGCCAGATTCCGTGGTGACGAGCGCATCAGCATTGCTTTGTTGAAGAGCGGTTAGGGTCAGATTTTCGCGAACCTCTACGCCGACGGAGCGGGTAAGGCCAACGAGCGCGGCGTCAAGATCTTGTCTTCGACTTACAGCTGCATAGACGCCGTTGTTTCTCGGCAGTGGGAAGACAACTTCACGACCACTCGGCGAGCGCACGATCACGTCTTCAACATCGATCCATGACGGAACCGATGTTGGATCAAGGCCGAGGGCGTCCAGCTCACGAAGTGCCGATGTGGTGAGCCCGTCGCCGCAGATTTTGTCGCGAGGAAATGACGCCTTATCGATGACTACGACGCTTTTGCCGGAGCGCTGCAATGTGATGGCTGCCGCGCATCCTGCAGGGCCGGCTCCAACGACGAGAACGTCGACTCGTCGCTCGGCGCCAGATTCGGATTCGGTGGGCGGGGGAGTGAGCGACATCGCTCGCAGGCTAGAGCGTCTCGGGTTCTGGACCGAAGCCCGGACGAACCTCTCCTGGTTCTATTGGCCTCATGATGATGTCGATCGCCAGCCAAATGGTTTTTGAATACGGAAAAAACGCGAGCGGCAAGAATCCAGCAGCCGCTATGGAAGCGATGATGATTGCCACGATTGGGGGATCGGGCCAGAACCCCAAGAATCCCACGAGAAGCACGATGAGTAGCGCCCCGAAACTCACGATGGTGTTAATTCCGAGATCGCCGGTCCAATGACCTTCGATTCGTTCGAACTTGAGATCGCACTTTGGACACCGCGGAAGCATGGAGAACCAGTGACGGAAAAGATGGCCCTGCCCGCACACAGCGCAGTGTTTCATGCAGCCTCGTAGAAACAGTCGCTTGTTCGGGGACATCAGTTAAAACGTGATGCTGGGGTCGATGTGGGTGATGTCAAGCGGTTCAGGCGGAATGGTGCCAGCGACGAGATCGGGCAGAAATTCGCGCAACCGCCGGGGGAGAACCTGGGCGTCGGATTCCAAAAGTTCATCGAGTCCCCACCAGTGGTGCCCCCCAAATGCCAATGCTTCGAATGCCTCGAGGCCACCGGGTTTGCGAGTTGAGAGGTCGATCCGATCTGTCCACGCAACATGCACGTGCTCGTGTTGATCAAACTTCCATCCAGCAAAGATGAACTTGGAATGTTGTGTCCAGACACATGGGCCGATTTCCGCCTCAACGATTCCGGTTTCTTCGAAAAGTTCGCGACGAGCCGCTTCGGCGCTTGTTTCGCCGTGCTCGATTCCGCCACCGGGGATCTCCCACCACTGACCTTTGGAGGCATCGGCAGGATCGCGGGCCTCGAGGAGCAGAACGTGGCCGTGTTGATCGAGAACGACCACGCGTGCCGCCGTTCGTTTGAGTACCCAATCAGCCATGGTTCTCCTCGAGCCAGTGAATCCATCGCCCATGCGGATGGGCGACAGCGAGAGCAGTTGTCGTGCAGATCCCGCCCCGCCATGATCGCAGGCCGAGAAGGGTCGGGGTTCCTTGGCCTTCGTACAGGCCAAAAACAGAGGGGTCGAAGTTGGACACCCATGGCGTGAAGCGGGGTTCTTCGAAGGTGACGATGTCGAGATCTCGTTCGGCTCCGACGCTGTCGATGGTTTTGATCACGGCGTCTCTGCCGTTGGTGTCGATATACGCCAGCGCCCAGGTTGAGAAAACAATCAGATGATCTGTGGGTTCGATCGATGTGAGTGCCGAGTGAAGATCGGTTACGGCGTCACCGGCGAGGAGTTGTGGTGGTGACAGGCGAGCAACGTCGATCGCTGCAGCGAGTCGTTCGGGACGATCAGGAATGCCGGGCCACAAGCATGCTTGAAGCCATCGACATTCCGAATCGTTCATGACGTCAATAGGGTTGACGTCGAGCCCGCGGCGCGAATTCGGGGTCGAGATTTCGGTCGGAATCGCCGGAGTAACGGGGCCCCGCAGTTCGCACTCCAACTGAACGTTGGCATCATCGGGCCCAATGCCCGCGATGATGTTCCTGTTTCGAGTGAAGTCGATATGGAAGCGGTCGAGGTAAAGGTTGAGTCCGGCGCTTGGACCGATTTCAAAGAGCGCGGTTTGCGTAGTGACATTTCGCTGAGAACGACCGAAGGCAAGCGACAAGATGGCGCTTCGACCGACCTCGTTTGTTTGCACGGAACGAGTGCGCATGTTGTCGATGACTGCAGAACTTTCACGTTCAATCAATTCCCGAAGCAGTGGCATCGGATCTACGTGAGACTCGCCGCGATAGATGGCCGCAATCGCACGTTCGGGGCTAGCAAGCACCCGATCATGGGTGGCGGCAAAAAAGAGCACCGGCACTCGACCACGCCGGGCATTTGGATTGGCCGCCGAAGCGATGAATTCCAAGAGCTCGCGATCGGTGGCAACGGCACGAGCGATCTGCTCGTACAAGGGCGAGTATCCGGCGAAATCGTTATCGGCGAGAAAGACGAAGAGGTCGGAGAGTTCCTCGATGGCGTCGCGCTCGCTCATGATGGCGAGGGTATCGCTCTGGGTGCGACGTGGGCGGACGAATCACAGCACAATGGAGTTGTGACCATGCCTGCCGGAACACTTCTTCGTCGTGGAGCCCGACGAAGATGCCCGGTCTGTGGCCAAGGAAAACTCTTCCGTAGTTGGGTGCGCATGGTGCCCGAGTGTCCGAGATGTGGGCTCGTCTTCGATCGCCTTCCCGGCCACTGGCTTGGCTCGTGGTTTCTCAACATCTGCGTCGTGCAGTTGGTTGTTGTCTTGATTCTTTCAATTGGGGTCGCTGCCACTTGGCCTGAGCCACCGATGTGGATCATTGGAGGCGCAACTGCTCTGTCAGCAGTTTTGGTTCCATTTCTTTTCTTCCCCTTCTCGCGCACGTTGTGGTGCGCGATTGATCTCGCGATGCGTCCCCTTGATTACGACGATGGCGTTGCCCCGGGTTTCATGCTCAGCGAAGATCAGGAACGTCTCGAATTGGAACGGTCTGCCCTACACGACGACGAAAATTGAACGATTTTTAGGCGCTTAGCGAGTTGTCGTTGTCGTTTGAGCTTCGGTAGTTGTTGTTGTCGAGGCTTCCGGCACGACCTGCACGGTGAAGGTCAGCACTTTGTTCTCGGCTTGAGGTTGGCCCGCGATCTGGGTGTAACGGAACGAAAGAGTTGCTGGGCCGATCGATCGGCCGGCAAAAGAAATGATCTGGACAAGGGGGAGCACGGCGGGAGCGGTCGTTGTTGTCGTTGAACTCGCCGCCGCTGCATTGAACCGCGTTGTCGGTGGTGTAGTCGTCGTCGTGGCAGTGGCTATTTGGGCCTTTGCGATCAATTGCGCATCGTCACTAAAACCCGAACCGAGTGCGATGAGGCGCGAATTGTCTATTGGAGCGAGTACCCACCGCCATCCTGAGCCAGGATCGGCGGGCAGCATGATCGCAAATTCCCGCCCGACCGCAGTCGAGATCGTGACGGAGGGATCGACGTAGGTGGGGGGATCAACGCGGCCGGGAATACTGGTTTCCGCGGGGGCCTGGTCGGAATTCGATGACGGGCCACTCGAGCAACCGACAAGCAACGTGACAAGACCGATGGCGACAACGGCCAAGTGGCGAAGACGGCTTGGTGGCACAACGCGATTATGAGTCATGCGAATCGGCGTTCGGTCGGAATTCATCGAGTTCAGACTACGGCCCCTCGTCGGAATGCTCAGTGCAACGGGGGGCCGCGGCCCCATCTAGAGTCGCTCTCGTGAACTTCGACGAATCTCTCGAAGAGGCTGAGATCCGGGCTGAGATCCGGGCTTTCCTCGATGCAAACGCCACGCTCAAGACTGGAACGGAAACTGATTGGTCCCGTGGGCCAGTAGATGATTCCGAAGAGGCAGCTCGTGTCTACATGGAGCGTTGCCGCTCGTGGCAGAAAGTGCTTCGCGACAATGGCTGGGCCGGGATTACGTGGCCCAAGGCATTTGGCGGCCGCGGTGACAGCGCCGCAGTTTCCATATTGTTCGGTCAAGAGGCGTCGAAATATGACGTGACCGCAGGTTTCATCGCCGCGGTGCAATCGCTCGTCGGACCGCCGATCATGCGTCACGGCACTCCCGAGCAACAGGCGCGCTTTTTGCCAGGGCTTCTCGATGGTTCCGTTGCCTGGTGTCAGTTGTTTTCCGAGCCAGGTGCTGGGTCTGACCTCGCGGCGCTTTCGACTCGCGCCGTTCGTGACGGCGATTCTTTTATCGTCAATGGCCAGAAGGTGTGGAACACCCAAGCGCAGTTTGCTGACTGGGGCATTCTCATCACACGTTCGGATCCTGATGCTCCGAAACACAAGGGCATTACGTTTCTGCTGGTCGACATGAAGACGCCGGGCATTGAAGTGCGACCACTGGTTCAGGCCACTGGTCAAGCACATTTCAACGAGGTCTTCTTCAATGATGTCGTGATTCCGTTGGAGAACGTTGTTGGAGAAATCAATGAAGGCTGGGCAGTTACTCGAACCGTGCTGAGCAGCGAGGCCGGAATGATTGGCTCGGGTGCCGGTGGCTCGAATGGTTTCGAAGGCGTACTCGCGCTGGCGCGGAAATATGGCCGCACGAACGATGCCGATATTCGTCTCCGCCTCGCCGATGCCTACGCGCGCGAACGGATGTTGCAACTTCTTGGCCTCCGCATGCAGTCGTTCATCCTCAACGGCCGGGGCAATCCACCCGATCCGTCGGTGATGAAGAACTTCATGGTGCAGGCTGCTGAGAAGCGTTACGACCTTGCTCTTGAACTCGAAGGCGCCGATGGAATGCTCGACAAAGTTGACGCCCCGCAGAATGGTTTCTGGCAGTCAGTTCACATGGGTCAGTTCGGTTCACGTATTGGTGGCGGCACCAACGAGGTGCACCGCAACATGATCGCCGAGCGCGCGCTTGGTCTACCGCGCGACATTCAGCCCGATAAAGATCTTGCGTGGAAGGACATTCTGAAGGCTTAGAGCTTCAGCGCAGTTACGTAGCGGCAGACATTCCGACTATGCCCATGTACAACAAGACGGCTCCGAAGGCAGCGATGGCGACGATTCCACCGAGGTCTCGTCGTTGACCTCCGGGGGAAACGATCGCCATGATCGCAACCGAACCCATGTAGACGCCCTCAACGAGGAAGAGCCCTGACTCAATCGTCAGACCCCAATTGAGGATGACGGCGAGGATGGCAACGACGCCCCACGCCAGATTTGCGAGCCCTACTTCGATCTGAAAGTTGTTCCGTTTCCCGTAGTCCCATCCCATGCGCGCCGCGTCAGATCGATGTAGCAGTGAATGGCGAACGAAGGAGAGAATCCCGACTCCTCCAACTGCGAGGAGGCACGCCAATGTGAGATCAGCAGGGGTCTTTGCCACCGTGAAGTTTCCAACACCGAGGCCAATGGCGCCAACGATGTAGGTGAGAATCATCACCACTCTCGAGAAGCGCGGGTCAGAGAACTGATCCTGAGAGACCTGAGGTTTCGCAGGAGTGCTTGGCGAGGATTGATGATCTTCGGTCATGCAGGAGCAACTTACTGTGGCTGTTCCGACGGCGCATGCAAGACCGGAACTAGAGCTTCAGAACTTTCTTCGCATTCTCACGAAGGAACTTGGGCCACACCTCGTCTTTGAATGGAACCTTTGGAAGTTCTTCAAAGATGCGGTCGTAGCTGAGCCCAGCGGGGAAGTACCCGGCGTACATGACCTTGTCGGCGCCACGACTGTTGGCGTAATCGATGATGGCCTTCGGGTAGTGCTTTGGAGCAAAGGCTGATGTCGAATAGTAGAGATTCGGCCACTTGAGCATGAGTTTCATGGCGAGCTCTGTCCACGGCTCTGCGCCATGACGCATGACGAAGGTGAGATCGGGGAAGTCGTACATGACCTCGTCGATAAGTTCGACGTGTTGTGGCGCAAATGGAACGCGAGGGCCAGGAATACCCACACAACAGAAGATCGGAAGGTCGAGTTCACACGCAAGTGAATAGAACGGGTACATCTTCTTGTCATTCAGGGGGGTGCGGTAACCCGCGGGGAAGGTACTGATAGCGCGGAGGTTGACGCCGCTGGCAGCCACCTCGCGAATCTTTTCGATCGCGGGCATGACGTCGGTTGGATCGAATTCGAAACAGGTAAAGAAGCGATCCGGATGTTCCTCGAGCGCACGAATGCAATCGGGATTATTCGGGTTGTATCCGAGCATTGCTTTTTCGATGTTGTGACGATCGAGATTGTCGAGCACAAGTGCAACGGGATCGACGCCTTCATCGGTGTCGGGCGGAACGTCTTTGAACATGTACTGGGCTGGGAATCGGAAGTCTTTGGATTCTTCGTCGCGCAAATGCGGCGCAAGGAACTTGTAGACCTCTCTACGGTCGCGGCTTGGCATGCCGACAAAGGTTTCGATGATCTTGACGTCGTTCGGGAATCCCATGGGATCGGTCGCTCCTCAAAGATGATGGACGGAGCGAATCTACGACATTCAGCGCAATGGGTTGTTCGTTCGCATCAGGCCGCTAGCGGAGGGTCAGCGGGGGCGATCCCACTTCGAACCTCATGTACCCAAAGTTCCAACTCGAGTTCGCATGCTCGGCGCTGGAAGGTTGACGCGAGAACCGGATGAAGTGTGAACGATCGCGACCGGAGCGACTCGGCCCGACTTCGAAGAGCATTGGTGGGTGCGGTAGCGGACGCAGTGCGGTTCATGGTGTGCTCCTTCAATGGCTTGGGGTCGACGATGATGCATTTCAGGACGCTTCGAGTCCTTTCCTGTCATGTCGGCAGAAGCCACGAAAGTGTGAGTAATTATTCCCGGGCCGGGAGAATCTGCTCAGATTGCCGGGTGAGTCTGAACGGCGTGTTCTGAACCAGGGCCTTCGTCGGGGGGCTCGGCGGCTCGGCCGAAGCGATGCTTGAAGAGGAAATGGGCGCCGAGCCCGGCAGGCAGGGGCAACCAATACGAACCGATCCGGTAGGCGAGCGTTGCCAGCAGCGCCTTGTCGCCAGGAACGCCAGCAATCACGAGCATCGCAGTAAGGCCTGCTTCTACGAATCCGACACCACCAGGCGTGATGGGAATCATGCCGAGAACTGCTGCTACCGCATAGGCGAGCAGAACGAGGCTCAATCGTGGGTCAACTCCGCACGCCTTTAACGCGCAAACAAGAGCAAAGTAATCAAGTAACCAGTTTCCAACTGCGGCGAGAAGCGCAGCACGCCATCGGGAACCGAGACTGCTGACCATCTGGTCACGTTGGCGGATGATTCCTTCGACAGTGGGCCCGCCCGTTCGTCCGCGCCTCCGGTTGATCCATGAAGCGATCGCTGCCAGGAACTGTCCGAACCACTGGATGGGCCGATCAAAACGTACGAGCGAAAACGCGAAGGCAAAGAGTGCAGCGGCAAGCACTGCACCGCCCCATGCGACATGGATCAAGCCATCGGGGATCGGAGCACCCAAGATTGAAAGAACAAGCGCCACCATCGGGAGGCATAACAAGACACCATTGGAAATAATCGATGTTGCGGCGAGTGCCGCTCCGGCTGAGCCACGGTCGACTCCCGAGACCGACAACATTCGGAATCCGGTAGCTGCTCCGATTGCCGCGCCACCAGGAACAACCTTCGCAACCGCATTAGATGTGAGCTGCGCGGTTGAGGCAACGAACCACGTGACCTTCGGAAGCGCCACGCGAGTGAGTTCCCATGCACACGCGTACGAGCCAACTTCACACAACAAAATTGCGACAAACCAGTAGATGCTGACGGTGCGCAGCTGCGGGACTTGGTCCCACATGTCGAGCAGTCGTGGAGCGAGGCCATAAAAGGCAAAGGCCATGACCGCGAGGAAAAGGACGCGACCAAGAATCCGCAGACGCGAAACCTGATGCGTCTGCGCTGTTCCCGCCACCTCCGCCTCAGGAGATGAGAGAGGTTCTTGGCTGGGGTTCAGCCGAGAACGCCCTTTTCGTGGAGTTGGGCGATTCGGTCAGCGTCGTAGCCGAGCAGTTCGCTCAGAATTTCGTCGCTGTGCTGTCCGCATTCAGGGGCTTTTCGCGGAATCGGAAGTTCGCCGCCGATGATTTTGACCGGATTCGGCAACATGTCGGCTCCGAGGATCTCTTTGGGGATCCATTGCATGCGATCTTGAAATTGGGGATCGTTCTGCATCGATGACGGAGTGTTGACCGGCGCGAGCGGGGTGTTCCATTCGCCGCCGAAGTCCATCCATTCCTGTGAGGTCTTTGATTTGAAGATCTCTGTGAGGATGGCGAGAAGTTCGCGATTTCCGCGAGCGTGATCGGCATATTTGGAGCCGGGATACTTTTCGAAGAGATCTTCTCGACCGACGCCCTTGCAAAAGTTCTTCCAGAACTCTTGTTCTGAGGCCATGAAGAGAATGTGTCCATCGGAGGTTTCGTACATCTGATAGCGCACGCCCTCTTTCATCCCGGAGGTTCCTGGTGCTCGACGTTCGTAGTTGTCGGCTTTGTTGCCAGTGACCTCTGACTGTGGTCGCTCGTAGGCCTTGAATGATTCACTGCGGTACCAGTCGAATGCGGCGGCCGCATCGGACTGAGCGATTTCCATGTAGCAGCCCTCGCCGGTGGCGCGAGCCTTGATGATGCCGGCGAGAATTCCGAGAGCACCAAACATGGGTCCTGCGTTGATGCCAATTGAGATGTGAGGGGGGATGTAGCAGTAGCCCTCTTCGTCATACGCAGGTTCGATGATGCCGGCCCATGTGTCGTACGCGATGCCATGGCTTGGGAGGTCGCGGTAAGGGCCAGTCATTCCGTAGCCACTGATTGTCATGAAGACGATCTTGGGGTTGATCGCTTTGAGGTCGTCGTAGCCGAGACCGCGACGAGCGAGCGCACCTGGACGCATGGCTTCGACAATGACGTCGGCGTCTGCCGCGAGTTCCTTGAACGCTTGAACACCCTCTTCGGTCCGAAGATCCAGAACGATGGATCGTTTCCCGCGGTTGCAATGGAGAAAGAGCAACGAGGTGTCTTCGACAATGGGCCAGGTCATCTGGCGGCCGTAATCGCCACCAGGGGCTTCGACCTTGATGACATCGGCGCCGAGTTCGGCGAGATTGGTGGTGACGGCTGCGGGTCCGAGCATCGAAGCTTCGATAATCCGGACCCCGGCAAGAGGTGCAATTTCAGTCATGGCACCAATCTGCCACGTCACCCGACCCTTCGTCACCCCGGCATCGGCAGATGAGGCAAGATGTCACCCCGGAGGCAGCAGCCTCCGAGCAACCAAGTCACTCGTACTCCGAGAAGGGGACCATCATGCGAATCGTGGTCGATTTCGATCTGTGTGAAAGCAACGCCGTCTGCATGGGCATCGCGCCGGAAATCTTCGAGGTCCGTGACGACGATTTCCTTTATGTGCTCGACGAGAATCCGCCTGAATCAATGCGGGCCAAGATGGAAGAGTCGGTGCAGCGCTGCCCGAAGCAGGCGATTTCGATCGCTGAGGACTGAGTCTCGTTTTGGCGCGTGATGCGCCAGAACTCTCGGTTGTTGCTTCATGACCACCACCACCGTCATTGTTGGGGCGTCACTCGCCGGAATTAACGCTGCACGAACTCTGCGACTGCAGGGTCAGCTCGGCCCGATCGTTGTCGTTGACGCCGATCCCGAGCGGCCATATGACCGTCCGCCGCTTTCGAAGCAGATCCTCACCGGAGAATGGGAACCAGAGAAGATTCTGCTTCCGGCAGGTAAGGAAGATTTGGACCTCGAATTCCGGCTGGGTACTCGTGCGAAGGCACTAGACCTCGCTGCGCGCCAAATCATTCTCGAGGGCCCGACTGGTGCAACGGAATCGGCATCGTTTGACTCTTTGGTCATTGCGAGTGGCGCATCTGCACGTCGCTTACCCGACACGGCAGGAATCGCAGGTGTGCACGTCGTGCGCACATTGGCCGACAGCCTCGCCTTGCGGGCAGAGCTCGATGCTGGACCATCTCGTGTTGTGGTCATTGGCGCAGGATTCATTGGCGCCGAGGTTGCATCAAGTTGCCGCAAGCGCGACCTCGACGTCACGCTGGTCGAAGCGTTGCCATTGCCACTTGAACGCATTCTGGGCGCCGAGATGGGTCAAGTCTGTGCACAAGTGCATATCGAAAACGGCGTCGACCTCAGACTCGGTACTGGTGTCTTACAGATTGAAACAAGCCCAGTTGACGGAGTCGAACGCGTTCGCGCTGTTGCATTGAGCGATGGCACGGTCGTCGAGGCCGAAGTTGTTGTCGTCGGAATTGGCGTCACACTCAATACCCAGTGGCTTGAAGGGTCTGGAATCGCACTCGATGATGGCGTTGTGTGCGACAACACTTTGCTCGCCGCTCCTGGCGTGGTGGCGGCTGGAGACATTGCTCGTTATCCGAGTGCGAGGTTCGGGCGCACGCTCCGCGTCGAGCATTGGGAGACCGCAATCGCTGGGGGAGAGGCTGCTGCTCGGCGGGTCTTGGCAGAAGCGAGTGGAGAAACGCCTGCGGTGTTCGATCCAATCCCTTGGTTCTGGAGTGATCAATATGATCGAAAGATCCAACTTGCGGGTCGACCAATGCCAACCGATGAATGTCGGATTGTGCACGGGACCACATCTGAATTTCGGTTCGTAGCTCTTTATGGCGATGGAGACCGGCTCACGGGGGTGCTGGGGATGAACCGCCCTCGTCACGTCGTACAGCTCCGAGCGCTCTTTGATGAAGGCGTGACTTTTTCTGAGGCTTGTGAACGAGCGGCAGCCCTCTGATGGCCGATGGCGCCGTGGATGAGGAACTCGTCGATGAACTCGATGCAATGGGGATGGTCATTGGCGAAGTGACTCGCGCTGAAATGCGTCGCGAAAACCTTTTGCATCGGTCAGTGTTCATCGTTGTGCGTAATGATGTCGACGAACTGTTGATTCACCGACGAGCGTCATGGAAAGACCTTTGGCCCGACGCTTGGGACATTGCTGTGAGCGGTGTCGTCAATGCCGGTGAGGCTTGGGAATTAGCGGCCACACGTGAACTTGTCGAAGAACTCGGGATCTCGGCAGAACTCGCGTATCTGGGCGAAGGATCTTACGAAGACGACGAAGTTCGTGAAGTTGCGCGCATCTACCAGACGCGGTCGGAAGGACCATTCGACTTTGCCGACGATGAAATCGTCGAAGCAGTGTGGGTGCCAATCGGCAATCTCCGTGAATGGCTTGATGGTCGTCAGGTTTGTCCCGACAGCATGTCGCTGGTGTTGCCGCGACTTGATGCTCCGTGAGATTTCGATGACTGCACTGGCGTTTTTGCTTCTCTCGCTTACTTCTGTGGTTGCTGTTTGCGATTGGTTGGTTGTTGCCAATAATTCTCGGGCGGCGGAATATGTGCTCAAACCACTGGTGATGGTCTTGCTGATCGCCGTTGCAGTAACACTTGATCCAAGTTCTGATTTTGCACGAGTGATGCTTGTTCTGGGACTCGTGTTGTCGATGGTGGGCGATATCGCACTCATGCTGCCAACGGACAAATTCCTTGCGGGCCTAGGCGCATTTTTTGTTGCGCATGTTTTCTATGTGGTCGGTCTCGTGGCTCTTGGAATTTCGTTTGGTGGATTGCTCTTTGGGATTGTGCTGATGGCTGTCCTCGCCCTTGTGGTTGGTCGTCGGATCGTTCAAGGTGCAGCCGGTGTCGACAAAGCGCTCATCGGGCCGGTCTCGGGATATATCGCCGTAATTTCTCTGATGGTGGCGTCGGCAATTGGTACAGGCCGATTCTTCGCGATTGTGGGAGCGTTGTTGTTTGCAGCGAGCGACTCGCTGCTGGGTTGGACTCGCTTTGTTTCTGAACTTCCAAAGAGTCGCATCATCGTGATGGTGACCTACCACCTTGGTCAGATTGGTTTGGTTCTGGCGCTTATCTGAGACAACAAACATCCCGTAAGTCTTTTTGGGGAGTAGCCCCCTAGGATTCGGTTATGACATGGACTGTCGTGCTGGTTGTGCTTGCAATGTTGTTTTTGTTTCTTCTTCTGGTCGCGATTTACGACCTCACACAACGCAAGCATGCGATTCTTCGAAATTTTCCCATCGTCGGTCATTTCCGATACATGCTTGAAGCCGTTGGTCCTGAACTTCGTCAGTACATCGTTACGGATAACAACGAAGAAAAACCTTTTAGTCGAGATGATCGACGTTGGGTGTATTCGACCTCGAAACAGCAAAATTCCTATTTTGGTTTTGGTACTGATAACGACCTCGATCAGGCGCGTAATTACACAATCATCAAACAATCAATGTTTCCTCTCGACGGTCCCGCCGATGCACCGATGCATCCAGACCCAACTCGGTCGCTTCCGTGCGCCAAAGTCCTTGGCGCATCACATAATCGGCGCTTTGCCTTTCGCCCGCAATCAATTGTCAACGTGTCAGGAATGAGTTTCGGAGCGCTCAGTGGCGCCGCGGTTGAAGCACTTGATCGGGGTTGCCAGATCGCTGGTGCACTTCACACCACTGGCGAAGGCGGCGTGTCCGTTCATCATCTACATGGGGCTGATCTGGTTTGGCAGATTGGCACTGGATACTTCGGCTGCAGAAACGACGACGGTTCCTTCAATTTGGAACAGGCGGTCGCACAGACACAGGCCGCGCCAATTCGGGCGATTGAAATCAAGTTGAGCCAAGGGGCAAAGCCTGGACTCGGGGGCTTGCTTCCAGGCAAGAAGGTCACACCCGAAATCGCAGCAATTCGCGGAGTTCCGGTCGGGCGTGACTGCAAGAGCCCAGCGGCGCATTCTGCTTTCAACGACGTTGCCAGCCTGATCCACTTCGTGGAAGTTCTCGCCGAGGCCACTGGACTTCCAGTTGGCATTAAATCCGCGGTTGGTCAGAGTGAGTTCTGGATCGAATTAGCGACATCGATGGCAGCGACTGGACGAGGTCCGGACTTCATCACGGTTGATGGTGGTGAGGGCGGAACCGGAGCTGCACCGCTTGCATTCAGCGATCACGTTTCGCTGCCCTTCCGGTGGGGGTTCGCTCGGGTGTATCGGTGCTTCGCTGAAGTTGGAATCACCGACGATGTTGTTTTTATCGGTTCAGGGAAGCTCGGCCTGCCTGACACAGCGTTCACCGCGATTGCGCTCGGTTGCGACATGGTCAATGTTGGGCGCACAGCGTTGTTCTCTATCGGCTGTATTCAGTCACAGCGTTGCCACACGGATCGGTGCCCGACGGGTGTCGCCACACAAAATCGTCGTCTGTCGCGCGGGCTTGACCCGACCGATAAAGGTGTCCGCTGCGGGAACTATCTGGCCGGTATGCGGTTTGAACTCGAACGTTTGAGTTGGGCATGCGGGGTAACCCATCCCGCGAAGGTGACCGCCGACATGATCGAAGTGCTTGAGGATCGCTGGATGGCAGAGACACTCCGAGAGATGGTCGGGTATGAGCCGAACTGGGGTACCCCATCCCAATCACTGCTCGACGATCTCGATGCCGTCGTTGGGTAGACCATTGGGCGGCACATCTCGCCACTAGCCTCATCGGGTGCCCTCAACCTTGGAACGTGTCCGGATGGCGGTCACGACCTCGCCAGAACTTCGCCGTCTCGTAGGGCGTGGCCGGGCCATCCTTCTTGGTCCGTCTGATGAAGCGCTTCGCCAAGAGCGAGACGAGTCCCATTGGCAGCCGGCTGTCGCTGCGGGCTCTCGTTGGTGGCAGACCGCACTAAGCGCACTAAGCGGAGTAATGGGAGCCACGGTAATTGCGGCATCGGCTCCACGATGGCGCCTGGCTGTTCCAAGCTGGCGATTGTCGATACCCGGAATCGCCCAACCGGGTACCAGCACGCAATCAACGATGTGGTTCCTTCTTGGCTTGATCCTTCTCGGTCTTGGTTGGCTTGGTCTTGTTTATCGCGCCGGCCG
>Ga0209296_1000217_pt1 | contig 51095 bp, 49 predicted proteins | sample S_130206_EF_Meta_FD_187319 | JGI IMG/M metagenome (GOLD analysis project Ga0209296, IMG submission 187319) | Freshwater microbial communities from Lake Simoncouche, Canada to study carbon cycling - S_130206_EF_MetaG (SPAdes) (version 2) | ecosystem: Environmental > Aquatic > Freshwater > Lake ...
AGCCCATCAAGGGCGGCGTCCCCTGCGTGGCCCATATCGGCCCCGACGGCGCCGGCCACTACGTCAAGATGGTCCACAATGGTATCGAGTACGGCGACATGCAGATGATCTGCGAAGCCTACGACCTGATGCGCGGTCTGCTCGGCATGACCCCGGACGAGATCGGCACCACCTTCGAAGAATGGAATAAGGGCGACCTGAATTCCTTCCTCATCGAGATCACCGCGAAGGTGCTCAAGCAGAAGGACCCGGAGACCGGCGTCCCCCTCGTCGACGTCATCCTCGACACCGCCGGCCAGAAGGGTACGGGGAAGTGGACCAGCGCCAACGCCCTCGACATGGGTGTCGCCGCCCCGACCATCGCCGAAGCCGTCTTCGCCCGCTGTCTCTCCGCCGTGAAAGACGAGCGCGTCAAAGCCGCCAAGGTCCTCCGTGGCCCGAAGCGCGCGATGACCAATCCGGACCGCGCTAAGATCATCGAACAAATCCGCGACGCCCTCTATTGCTCCAAAATCTGCTCCTACGCCCAGGGCTTCCAGCTCATGCGCGAGGCGCAAAACGAGTACAAGTGGAAGCTCAACTTCGGCGAAATCGCCCAGATCTGGCGCGGCGGTTGCATCATCCGCGCAAGTTTCCTCCAGAAGATCACCGAAGCCTTCGCCAAGAAGCGCTCGCTGGATAACCTTCTCCTCGACCCGTACTTCAAGAAGACCGTCAAGAAGGCGCAGAAGAACTGGCGCAAGGTCATCGCCCTCGCGGTGAAGCATGGTATTCCCGTGCCGACCCTCGGTTCGGCGCTTTCGTACTTCGACTCGTACCGCACCGAGAACCTCCCGCAGAACCTGCTCCAAGGTCAGCGCGACTACTTCGGCGCCCACACTTACGAGCGTAAGGACAAGCCCCGCGGCGAGTTCTTCCACATCGACTGGCCGGATCCCAAGCGCCCGCAGATCAAGGCCTGAGCGCCTGGACGGCAACAGGAAGGGCGTCCGCTCGGACGCCCTTCTTCTTTGGCCGGATCACTTCGCGGACCAACCGCCACCGGTGGCGGCCGCGAGCCGGACGGCGACCTGCCGGCGTTCCCAGACGACCAACGAAAGCGTGCGCGCGGCCAGCGCCTCATCGCGGCGGGCGACGATGACCTCGTTCTCATTGGCTAGCCCCGCCTGACGCCGGGTTTCGGCGTTGGCGAGACGGACGCGGACCGCCGCGAGCACGCGACCGGTGAGTTCTTCCTGCGAAGCCAATTCGCGGAGATCGGCGAGCGCATCCTCAACTTCACGGAACGCGCCGAGCACGGCCTTGGTCCATTCGCCGGCGGAACCATCGATGCGCGCCCGGGCGACCTCAAGGTTGGCTTCGCGGCGCCCCGCGTCGAAGAGGGGCAGATCCACCGAAGGCGTCAGCGACCAGAAGCTCGACGACCCGCGACCGACGCGCGAAGCCGGGTCGGCCTGCCAGCCCGCCTGGCCGTTGAGCGTCACGGACGGGTAGAAATCGGCAATGGCGGCGCCTTCGCGCGAGACCGCGGCATCGAGGTGCGCGGCGGCGGCGGCGAGGTCGGGTCGACGCAACAAGAGCTCGGAAGGCACGCCGGCGCCGAAGGCCGGCATGGCCGCCGCCCCTTTGGCTTCGGGCAGCTTGTCGCCCGGCAGGGCACCGATGAGCGCGCGCAGGGCGTTTTCGGCGGCGGCGAGCCGACGGCGGCCGAGGCCTTCGTCGACCTTGGCCTGCGCGGCGGCGAGGCGGGCGGAGGAAAGCGGGTCGGAGTCGAGCAAGCCGGCGACCACGGTCTGCTCGACGATCTCCATCTCGCGATAGCGGGCGGCGAATTCGATCCCGAGGAAGGCGAGCTGCTCACGGGCGCCGCGGACCGCGAACCACACGCGGGCGACTTCGGCGGCGAGGGCGAGGTCCGCCTGCTCGGCGGTGAACTTCGCCGCGCGCGCGTCAGCGTCGGCGGCCTTGGTCTTGGCGGCCTCGCGGCCCCAGACGTCGAGCTCCCAGGAGGCTTTGATGCCGACCGCCCCGACATCGGTGCGCCGCGGGATGCCGAAGCCTACCGGTGTGCGGCCCGTGTCGAGCGAGATGCGGGAGGATTCAAGACCAGCACCGACGGAAAGGGCCGGCTGGTCGCCGGCGTTGGCAGCGATGAGGAGGGCGACTGCTTCACGCTGCCGCGCCCGGGCGATGGCGAGGTCGGGGCTGTTCTGGCGCGCCTGCGCGATGAGCCCGAGCAAGGCCGGGTCGGCGAACGACTCCGCCCACTGCGCATCGGCGACGACGCCAGCCTGGGAAAACGCCGGCGGGGTCGCGGGTGCCTTCGGCTTCGCCATCGGGTCGTGCGCACAGCCCGCGAGGGCGAGCGCCGCGAGGAGGAAAGTCTTATTTACCCGGCGCATTTTGGGAGGCGTCGATATAGACATCCATCTGCTGACCGACGAAGAGCGCGCGACCGGCGGGGCGGTCGAACTGGTAGATGACCTGCAAGACGCGGGTATCGACGCGTTCGATGCTGGCGCCGGTGAGCGAGGTCTTCGGGATGACGAAGGGCTCGATGCGCACGAACTTCAGGGCGATGGCCCGGTCGGCGCCGCCGGCGAGGGAACTCTCGCCCTTCAGGTAGCCCTTGGCGGGCAGGCCTTCGCGCATGCGGGTCGCGAGCTGCTCATCGACGTCGCAGCGGATCTGGAGGCGGGTGATGTCGCCGAGAACGACGGGGGCCTTGGCCCCGGCGGCCACGAACTCCCCGACGCGCACGCCGACCTGGAGGACGGTGGCGTCGATGGGCGAGCGGATCACGAGGCGGTCCAGCATGACCGCGGTCTGGTCGAGCTGCGCCTTGGCGAGCAGGAACCGGGCCTTCGCCTCCTTGGCCGCCAACTGGTAGGAGAGTAGCTCGGCGGCGGAGACGGCGCCGCTGTCCTTGATCCCCGTCCAGCGGCGGGCGGCGTCCTCGGCCCGTTCGGCGCTGGCCTCGGCGGCGGAGACCGCGGCCACCTGCACGGCCTGCTGGGCGCGGAGGTCGCGTTCATCGAGCGTCAAGATGGGGTCGCCCGCCTTCACCTGGGCCCAGACCTTCACGTGAACCTTGGTGACCGTGCCGGATGTGGGAGAGCCCAGGAGCGTGTTCTCCGCGACCGCCTCGAGGAGGCCCGCGGCGGCGATGAGGCCATCCTTGTCGCGGGTCGCCGGCTCGTAGGGCGGCGGGTTGATCGGCGTCTCGGTGGCGGTGCCCCGGGTGAGCTGGAGGGCGGAGACGGCGCCAGCCAGGGCGAGGGCGAAGAGGAGGAAGCGTTTCTTGAACATAAAGGTCAGAGGTGAGTGGTATCGAGGAGTTTCGGGTCGTCGACCACGCGGCTGATGCGACCGTCCTCCATCTCGGCGATGCGATCGGCGAAACGGAAGATGCGGTGGTCGTGCGTCACGACGACCACGCAACGTTCGGGGGAGCGGGAGAGGTCGCGGACCAGCTGCATGATGTGGGCACCCGTGTCCTTATCGAGGGCCGAGGTCGGTTCATCGCAAATCAGGAGGGGCGGCTCGTGGACCAGCGCGCGGGCGATCGCGACGCGCTGCTGTTGACCGCCAGAGAGCGCGTTGGGCCGGCCTTCTTCGCGGCCCTTGAGGCCGACCTTATCGACGATCGCCAAGGCGCGGTCACGGGCTTCGTCATAAGGCCGACCCTGGATCAGGAGGGGGACCATCACGTTCTCGATGACGGAGAGCGTCGGGATGAGGTTGAAGGACTGGAAGACGAAGCCGAGGTTCCGGCGGCGGAACGACGTGAGCTCTTCTTGGCCGAGGCCGTCGAGGCGCTGACCGAAGACCTCGACCGTGCCCGCCTGCGGCGTGAGCGTGCCAGCGATGACGGAGAGGAGGGTCGTCTTACCGCAACCCGAGGGACCGACCAGCATGATGAGCTCGCCGCGGCGGGCCTCGAAGTCGGCTTGCTTGAGCGCGACGACCAGGTTGTCCGGCGTGCCGAAGAACATGTCGACGCCGGTAGCGCGGACCGCGACGGTGTGGGCTTGGGGACTCATCCGCGGAAGACCGAGGCGGCGTCGACGCGCGACACCTTGATGATGCCGATGATGGCGGAGACGAAACTGATGCCCAGCACCAGGGCGAAGGTGGCCCAGAGGATTTGCGGGAACATCACGAACGGGGGCATGCCCTTCTCGATCATCGCCCGCCCGATGGCTTGCGCCATGCCGGCCCCGAGGCCGAAGCCGATCAGGCCGGCCGTAAAGGCCTGCACGAAGAGCATCCGGGCGATCACCCCCATGCCCGCGCCCATCGCCTTGATGGCCGCGAAGTATTTCAGATTCTCGAGGACGAAGGAATAGAACGTCTGTCCAGAAATCGCGATGCCCACGAAAAGGCCGAGTAGGACTGCCGTGCCGAAGGAGAACGGGATGCCGGTGTTGGTCCAGAACCACCAGAAGGTGTTGCGGGCGAGGCTGCGCTCACCCCAGTTCCAGATCACGGTGTCGGAAGTCCAGGCCTTGAGGCCCGTGTCGCGTTCGATCCGCCCGCAGAGTTCGGCAGGCGTCACGCCCTTCTGCGGCTCGACGAGCATGAAACTGAGCGTGCGGCGGGCGCCGAGGGTGTAGCCCTTGGCACGATCGTAAGTGGTGTAGACGAACGGACCACCGGTGAAGGCGCGCCGCACCTTACAGATGCCGACGATGCGGGCCTGGATGTCGTTGATCTCGAAGGTATCGCCGACCTTGAGCGGGGTCGACCGGGGCTTGCCGTCGGGACCGACGCCCAGGCGACCCATCAACGCGGCGCCCCACTCGTCGACAATCACCGTGTCCGGTAAGCGGAGGTCCTCGATGCGCCCCTGCGTGAGGATGGCGGGCGCCCCGGCAAAGGTGTCGGCGTCGATGCCGACGAGCGTGATCAGCTTGAAGTTGCCATCCTGCATGCGCGCCTGGACGAAGGAGGTGTGGAGCGGGGCCGCCCAGGCGACGCCATCGACCGAGCGCACGCGACCGAGGTCGGTGTCCCGGAGGGGCTTGGCGTCGTTGACCTGCTCGACCATCGGGTCGCTGACCCAGACCTGCGCCCGGATGTTGACCATGGGCGTGTAGGTCCAGCTCATGATACCGAAGAAGACCGAGCTCTGCTGGGCCATCAGCAATGCCGAGAACGCCAAACCACACAGGAGCATCGCGAGCTTGGCGCGGTCTCCAAAAAGCATGTTGAGGGCGAGACGGTACATCGGGAGACGGCTAGTCTCCTCCCATCAAGTCGGTGGTCATCGGGAAGTCAAACAGCCCGGAGGATGTCCGGGTCGTTGGGGAAAGCCGGCGACTTCGATTACTTGGCCGAGGAGGCCGGTTCGGCGACGGGCATCGACTTAATCGGCAGGATCGGCTGGCCTTTTTCGTCCTTAAAGAACGAAGGTCCCCAAGGGGCGTTGACCGACCAAGCGGCGACCAGGAGCAAGAGCGCGAGCGAGAAGCAGCGGACGACCTTAGACTTGTCTTCGCTCTTTGCGGCGATGTGAAGGAGGGCGACGGCGGCGAGGGCGAAGATTGGGTGCAGCCAAGAGACGTTGCGGGAGCCAATCTGAAGAACTGCGACGAGCCCGACGACGAGGTTGATGTCGACTAGGACGGCCACGATGCGCTGCAGGGCCGGCTTCGGACCCTTGACGAGGGCGACGATGATGACCAGCAGGACGAGGGCGAGCAGGAGGCTACCGTAATGCTTGTGGGCGGTGAAGAGCGCGTTCATGTCGCCACCTTGGGTCCTGCCCGGCCCGATTCAAGCCCTCCCTTATGATTTCAGCGTTCCTCAGGGAAGAGCCCGCGGAAAGTAAACGCCGCGGCCGCCGCGGCCGTCAATTGCAAGCCCACCATGCAAAGGTAGCGCGGAGCGAACTTGCCGACGAACGCGAGCTCGGCCTTGAGGACATCGACCTGCTTGCCCTCGGCGGTGAAGGCCGCGAAGACGTCGCGCAGGGTGACCGCCAGCGTGACCGCAGGGTTGAAGGTCGGGGCTTGGCGCTCAAACATGGCGGCAGCTCCATACACGGCCAGGGCGATGGCGAACCCGAAGTAACCATTGCCGGCCGTCCGGCGCGAGGTCGCCACCATGAGAATCACGAAGGCCATGAAGTAGGTGCCGAGGAACTCGGCCACTCCCTCGGTGAACGCCCCTTGAAAGACCGGGTCGTCGACGGCGCGGGCGGCGGCCGCGGTCCGCTCCGGGTCATGACCGACGAGTAGTCCGGCGACGGTGGCCGCGGCCAAAGCGGCCAGCAACTGGACGAGGACATAGGCGACGCCGGCTAGCCAGCCATGGCGACCACGGGTGCACCAGGCCAACGTCGACGCGGGGTTGAAATGGGCCCCGGAAATCGCGCCGGCCATGTAGATGAGGGCGCACAGGACCCCGGCAACGACGAGCGGGTCGGTGGTCAGGCCCGCGGCCAGGCAAAGGAAAAAGGTGCCGAAGGCCTCGAGGCAGAGCTTGTTGCGCATGGGGCTACTGTCGGCGGCGGGTGGGCGACCTCAAGCGTGGAGTCGGCCTCAGCGGCCCCGCTGGCTCAGCCAGTTCTCGGAGTAGGTGGCGATGTCCTCAAAGGAAGGCAGCCGGCGAGAGCGTTGCAGCATGTCCTTGGCGACCTCCTCCTGTTGCGCCAACAACTCCTTGAAGGTCTCGTACAACGGGGTCTTTTTGTTCTTGTCGTCGATCAGCCAAAAACCGAGCTGTTTCCCGTCCTTCACCTCGTTGTTATAAAGTTGCCAATACAGGACGAGCGCCGGTCGCCAGGAGAGGAACTTGGCGAGAATCTCGCGGTTCTTCTGCTCGTGGACCTTGCCGTCGGCGCCGCAGGCCGTCCAGGAGAGGCCGCACTCGCCGATGAAGACGCGCCGCGGCGGCAAGCCCGCCTTCGGCGGTAGCTGTTGATTTGCGTAATCGAGCGCCGCGCGCACCGTCTCGGCCGGCTGCAGCTGCACGTCGTACGCGGAGTAGGAGAGAAAATCGACGTTGGTCTTAGGGATGACGGCGTTGATCATGCGTTGCTTCCCACCCTTGAAGGCGTCCATCACCCGGTTGACCTCCGCGTAGGTGTAGACGCGACAGCGGGTATAGGGCACCTCGCGGCGCGCGTCATCGACCGCTTCCTGGCGGAGGTTAAGCCACTCGATCATCGCGGCGGCCGCCTTGGCGTCGAACTCGCCGTTCGGATCCATGTTGGGCAACAAGGCCCAGTCGCCCTCCCAGTGCCCGATGAAGAACGTCTTCCCCGTGGTGTCGCGCCGGGTCAGGAGATCCTTCGCAAACAAGTAGGTGGCGTTGTACTCCTTGCGGCGGAGTTCCGGCGTCATCCCCTGCTTCCATTCGTTGCCGGTGCGGAACCAGAGCAAGTAGTGGGTGAAGGGCATGCCAATGAGCTCGGTGAACTGGGGGGGCGGCGGGACTTGGATTTTGAGGATGCGCGAACCCAGCTTGGCGATCTCGCGGGCGCCCTCGACCGTCGGGTCTTCCTTGGTGAACTTATAGGCCGGGCCGATGATCTGGGTGCCGACGACCTGGGCGAAGGCGTTGGGCATCTGCGGGACCGCCGGCAACTCCGGGGCTTCGAGAATCAACCCCCCGGTCTTCTTCTTCTGGGCCGCCAAGGGCTGGACCAGCAAGCAGGCAAACAAGACGCCTAGCAGATGACGGGGGAAAAGTCTCATGCGGTGAACCCTAGGGGGCGGGACTTGAATTGTCCAGCGACACGCCGCCTCCTCAAGCCCGTTCCCACCCAAACCATGAAACCAACCACCTCCCTCCTAGCGCTCGCCTTCCTGGCGACGCTCCTCCCCTCCCCCGCCCAAGGCGCGGAGAAAAGCCCCGACCCAGCGGCGGCGACCGACGACCGAGATCACGCCCGGCTCGTGACGGCCCGCAAGCAGGCCCATGAGATGCCCGAGGTGCTGGCCGCCCATCAACAGGCGAAGGCCGACCGAGCCCTAGCGCAAAAAGCCCAGACCGAATACCAGACCGCCAACAAACGGGCAATCGCCTCCGAAGAAGCCTATCGCAAAGCCTTGGAGGCCGGGCTCACCAAGGTCGACCCCGAGGCCGCCGTCCTCGTCGAGAAAGAGAAAGCCGCCTTCCGCGAGCGGATGGTCAAAGCGCGCGAGCTGCGCAAAGCTCAGGTGACCCCGCGGCGCGCGGCGACGGAAGAGCCCGATGAGCGCGACGACGACGAGGCGGCCCGCTAATCTCGAGTGTCACGCCAGCGCCTCGGCGAAGGCGCTCCAGATCTCCTCCATCGGCTCGGTCCCGACCGAGATGCGGAGGAGGTCTGGGTCAAGGCCGGCCGCGCGAATCTGCGCCCTGCCCGCCTCGCTCGTCACTTCCTCGAAATGCGCGAGCCAGAGGAACGGTGCGGCTAAGGTGTAGCGCAGGCCGAAGCTCGGGCCCTTGGCCACCGCGAGACGATCGTAGACCCGACGCAGGTCGCCCCGGAGCTCCACGGTGATGAGCGCGCCGGCGCCCGCACCCGGCCGCAAGAGCCGGCGGTAGGCGGCGGCGGTCGGGCCTTGGTCGGCCGTGCGCACGCGGGCGACGGCCGGATGCGCGGCGAGACGGCGCGCGATCTCGGCCGCGGTCGCGGAAAGCCGGGCGGTGACTTCGGTCATGCGGCCGATCTGCGCGGCGAGCGCGGCGAGGTCGGGGGCCGGCAGCGGGTCGTGGCGGCGGCGCGCGAAGGCGAGCAACGCGTCCGCCTCCGGGCGCGTCGGGTTAACGGCGAGCAGGCCAGCCATGACATCGCCTTCGGAGCTGGCGTATTTCGTCAAACTCGAGACGAGGATGTCAGCGAAAGGCAGGACGTCGACGGAAGCCAGGCCGACGCTGCTCGGGTCGAGCAGTAGCTTCGCGCCATGCCGATCGCAGAGCGCGCGGAGCGCGGGGATGTCCGCGGTCTCGAGCTGCGGGTTGTTCGGGACCTCGGTGAAGACGCCCGCGACGGTCCCGGTGGCGAGGAGACGTTCGACGGCGGCGAGGTCGCAGACATCCGGGACAAAGTGATGTTGGGCGTCCCGCGCCTTCTCGAAGAGACGAGCGGAGTCGACGTAGAGCCACCCGAGCTGGATCCACGCGGAACGGCCCCGGGGGCGTTGGAGGGCGTCGACCGCCGCGATGCCCGCCGCGACCGCGTTCATGCCGGACGTCGCGAGGAGGGTGTCGGCCGGCGCGACGCCCGCGAGGAGCGGCGCCAACGTCGCGCGGACCGCCGCGAGCGCGGCGGCCCCATCGGGCGGGGCGTGGCCCGCCAGCCAGGCTTCCGCTTGGCGCGACGAGATGAGCGTGCCCGTGTGCTGCACCATCTTCGCCAGGCGGAGGGCCGCCTCGCCCGGTGGCGTCGCGACGAGGCACCAATCGCCCACCCGGTCGACCGAGGTGAGCGTAGCGCCGACGTGTTCGGCGAGCCGGCGCGCGCTCGCCTCGGAGACCAACGGGAAAAGTTCACCCGTTCGACCGAGCCGCCGCGCAGCTTCCTCGGCGGCGCGCGTGACGAGCGCGTTGCGGACGAACCGGGGATAACCGGCACGCAGGAGTTTCCAGACGCGCGCCTCCTTGCGCTCGTAGCTCTCAACGTCCGCGAGCGTCGGCAGGCAGACGACGGTCGCATGCGGCGAGTCGGGCACCGTGGCGCCCAAGGCTGGCGAAAGTATCGGCACGATCAGAGACCTTCGGCCGGCTGCTCGTTCTGTAGGATCTGTTCGAGCGACTGGCGGCGGCGGATCAACGCGAACTGACCATCGCGACGCAGGAGGACTTCCGGCGCCTCGGGGAAGGAATTATAATTCTTCGTGCTCATGCCGGCGCAATACGCCCCAGCTCCGCCGATGACGCAAAGGTCCCCGGTCGTGGCGGCGGGCAGCGGGCGGGCCGCGAGCGTCTCCGGTTCGCCGGGCGCGCAGCTGATCAGGTCGCCCGATTCGCAGCAGTGGCCGACGATGACGTAATCGCGCGTGGCGCCGGTGGGCTTCGCCGGGTAGAGATGGACCGGGTGCTGGGAGCCGTAGAGCGAAGGCCGCAGGATCTCGGTCATACCCGAGTCGAGCTTGAGGAAGTCGCGGACACCGGTGGAGACGATGTCTTGGACGCGGGAGAGCACCGCGCCGGCGTTGGCGACAAGGAAGGTGCCCGGCTCGATCTCCAAGCGCAGCTTCCGGCCATCGGCGGCGGCGAACCGCTCGAAGGCGACCTTGACCGGGGCGCCGACGACCTGCGGGTCCGTGCCCTTCTCCGTCGCGACCCGCGCGACCTTGTAGCCACCCCCGAGGTTGAGGGTCTGCACGGTCGGGAAGCGGCTGACGAGCGCGAGGCTCGCCGCGGAAACTTCCTGCCAGACGACCGGGTCGCTGCCGGAACCGATGTGCGTGTGGATCCGGACGACCTTGAGGCCATGTTGCATCACGATGGCCTGGGCCTGGTCGGCCCACTCGTGCCAGATGCCGAAGGAGGAGTCCGGGCCGCCGACGTTGGTCTTACCGGTCCCGCCCGAGCCGCGGCCAGGGTTGAAACGCAGGCCGACCTCGTGCCCGGGGAGCGCTTGCCCGATCCGTTCCAACTGGAGGAGGGAACAGGCGTTGACGTGCACGCCCTTCTTAAGAAGGGGCGCAAAGTCCTCGGGGAGCTCCTGGGAGGAGAGGGAGATGCGGTCGGCCGGGACGCCGGCGAGCATCGCCCGACGGACTTCCCAGCCGGAACTGGCGTCGAAATGGAGGCCTTTATGGGCGAAGATCTTCAAGACCGAGGCGTTGGGGCAGGCCTTCATGGCGAAACGGACCGTCAGACCGAAGGCGTTCGGGAAGGCCAGCATGGCATCGGCCTGGGCCTCGAGGGTGGCCTGATCGTAGACATAGCAGGGGGTGCCATGGGCGGCGGCAATCTGCCGGGCCGAATCAGGAAGAAGGAAGCGGTGATTTTCCACGGGAGTGTCGAAGGCGGACTGTGGCAGGCCCGCCCTGCCCTTCCAGCCTTTTTGCGGACGGATGACACCGCTTGCCTCCCCTCCCCTCGCCCCTTGGGATGACCTCGGCTCCCGCCCTCTTATGTCCGCCACCGAGACCATCGTCGCCGCTGCGACCCCCGCCGGCCGCTCGGCCCTAGCCGTCGTGCGCATCGACGGACCTCTCGCCGCGGTCATGGCCACCGCCGCGCTCAGCCGGAAGACCCCGCTGGCGGAGAAGACCTCGACCCTCGGCATCTGGCGCAGCCAAGCCGGCGAACCCATCGACCAAATTGTCGCCGTGCTCTGGCAGGCCGGCCGCTCCTTCACCGGCAACGACTCGCTGGAGATCACCTGCCACGGCAACCCGCTGCTCGTGCGCCGCCTCACCGAGGATTGCCTCGCGCGCGGCGGGCGGCTCGCGGAGCCCGGCGAGTTCACGCGGCGGTCGTACCTCTCCGGCCGGATCGACCTCACGCAAGCCGAAGCCGTCGCCGACCTGATTCACGCGAGCTCCGAGCGCGCCCTCGCCGCCGCGCGCCGCCTGCTCGCCGGCGAACTTGGCCGGCACGTCGCCCGCTGGACCGACCGCACGCTGCAGGTCCTCGCCGAGCTCGAGGCCCATATCGATTTTCCCGAGGAAGACCTGCCCGCGGAGGACCCGCTTGGACCAGCGGCCCGCTTGGTCGAACTAGCGTCAGAACTTTCCACTTACGCCCGCACCGCGCGGCATGACGGCGCCCTGCGCGCCGGCCTGCGCGTGGCCGTCGTGGGCGCGCCGAACGCCGGCAAGTCGAGCCTGCTCAACGTGCTCGCCGGCGCCGACCGCGCGCTCGTGAGCCCCGAAGCGGGCACGACGCGCGACTACCTGGAGGCGCCCGTCGCCGGGCTGCCGCTGGCCGTCACCGCAATCGATACCGCCGGGTTGCGCGAGGGCGGTTCGGCGCTTGAGCACCTCGGCATGGCCCGCTCGCTCGAGCAAGCGCGCGGCGCGCACCTACTCCTGCTCGTCGTCGACGCTTCGGCCGAGCCCCCGGCCCTGCCCGCCGAACTCGTCGCGCTGCTCGACCCCACGCGCACGCTCGTCGTCGCAAACAAGTCGGACCTACCCGCGCACCCCGCACAAAAAAACTTCCTGCCGACCATCGCGAAGGTTTCGGCCTGCCTCTTGGACGGACGCGACGCCGAAGCCCTCCGTGCCAAGCTCGGTGAGTTCCTTGTCGCCCAGGCGATCGCCCCGGGCGCCGAAGACCTCGTGGTCAGCGTCCGCCATGCCGAGGCCATGGCCCGGGCGGCGACCGCTCTGACGGAAGCGGTCGGCCACCTCCAGGCCCCCATCCAGACCGAGCTAGCGGCCGCCCAGGGACGGGCCGCCCTGGACGCCCTGGGGGAAATCGTCGGCCGCATCGATAATGAGCGTATGCTGGACAAGCTCTTCGCTTCCTTCTGCATAGGTAAGTGATTCCCTCTGGTGAGGGAGCGCCTATGCGACCTCACAAACAAATCCGCCTCGGGCCCGACCGCCCCTATGACGTCATCGTCTGCGGGGCTGGCCATGCCGGCGTGGAAGCGGCCCTAGCGGCCGCCCGCATGGGGGTGGAGGTCCTGCTCCTGACCGGCAACGTGGACACCATCGCCCAGATGAGCTGCAACCCCGCCATCGGGGGCCAGGCCAAAGGGCACATCGTTCGCGAGATCGATGCCCTGGGTGGCGAGATGGGCCTGACCGCTGACGTGACCGGCATCCAGTTCCGCCTCCTCAACTCCTCCAAGGGTCCCGCCGTTCAGGCCCCCCGGGCTCAGTGCGATAAGAAGGCTTATCAGTTCCGGATGAAACACCTCTGCGAGCTGCAGGCGGGGCTGACCATCTTCCAATCCCAGGTCACCGGGCTCATCTTTAAGCACGGCGCCGTGGTCGGGGTGCAGACCAACCTAGATCTTGATTTCCACGCCAAGACCGTGGTCGTGACGACGGGCACTTTCTTGCGAGGTCTGATGCACATCGGGGCGAATAAAACCGAAGGCGGTCGGCTAGGAGATTTTAGTTCTAAGTCATTGTCAGCCAGTTTTTTAGATGTAGGAATTGAACTTCAGAGGCTCAAGACCGGAACCCCGCCGCGCATCCTTGGATCGTCGATTGATTTCAGCAAATGCGAGGAGCAACCAGGCGACACCTCCCCCACCCTTTTCGCCTTCCACGACACCCGCAAGCAAACCGATTTGTTCCACGTGGAACAAGCCGGTGAACGCCTCCCCGGCTGGGCTCCCGGCAGCGACCAAGTGTCCTGCTGGATGACGGAGGCAACCGGCGCCACAGGGAAGATCGTCCAAGAGAACCTCCACCTCTCCCCCCTCTATGGCGGTGAGATCACCGGCGTCGGCCCACGCTACTGCCCATCCATCGAGGATAAGTTCGTCAAGTTCTCGGACAAGGATACCCATAAGCTCTACCTTGAGCCTGAGGGCCGCAATACTGACGAGTGGTACATCAATGGCCTTTCGACCTCCCTTCCCTTCCCCGTCCAACTCCAGATGCTGGCGTCGGTCCCCGGCCTAGAGAAAGCCGTGATGCTACGCCCGGCCTATGCCGTCGAATACGATTTCGCGCCCCCGACCCAACTCTACCCCACCCTGGAGTCTAAAAAGGTCGAGGGCTTGTTCTTTGCCGGCCAGATCAACGGCACGTCCGGGTATGAGGAAGCCGGCGCCCAGGGCCTGGTTGCCGGGGTCAATGCAGCCTGTAAGGTCAAAGGCCAGACTCCCATGGTGATTGGCCGCGATGAAGCCTACATCGGGGTGCTGATCGATGACCTCGTAACCAAAGGCACCCAGGAGCCTTATCGAATGTTCACCAGCCGGGCTGAATTCCGCCTCTTATTCAACCACGGCAGCGCCGAACTTCGTCTTAAGGACAAAATCACCGAGTTCAGCCTGGTCCCGCCGGACCGCTTGGGCCGCATCCAAGCCAAAGCCGAGAAAGTCGCCCATTGGATTGAATACCTGGAGAAACTGGCCATCCCCGGCGGAATCGCTGGCGACGTCATTCGGCGCAACTGGGAATCCACGCCTAAGGATCTGCCGCCGACGTTCCTGGCCGAAGCCGCCGAAGTACAAGCCGAAGTCATGTACCGGGTCAAATACCGGGGGTACCTGGAGCGCGAAACCCGCAACGCCCGCAAGCTGCACGACCTAGACTCTTTTAAGGTACCTGAAGGCTTTGACTTCTTAAAAGCCTACGGCTTGCGCATCGAAGCCCGCCAGAAGCTCCAATCAATTCAGCCCAAGACCTTAGGCCAGGCCAGCCGGATCAGCGGCGTGAACCCGGCGGACATCTCACTGCTGATGATTCTGTTCCGGTCGAAGAAGACCGCCTGAACGGGGCAGGGCGGGGCGATGTTCCACGTGGAACAGACCTAAGGTTAAGATTGCGGCGATAGCGGGTGACAGTCGTGTTTCAAACATTCGTAAATTGTTTATATACAAATACTTACGGTTAATAATTCACCCGCCTCACGATTGTCACATTCGTAACCTAACGCTGGCGACCCACCCGCTAAAGCCTTTGTGTAGGTCTCAACCTTATGGACGCAGAACACCTCAAGCGAATCCTCGTCGTCGATGACGAAGCCGATGTGACCGAGCTGCTCGACTACAAGTTCCGACAGGCGGGCTATGCCGTCCGCGCCCTCAACGACCCACTGCGCGCCATCGGGCTAGCCCGCGACTTCCGCCCCGACTTGATCATCCTCGACGTGATGATGCCGGAGCTTACCGGGGTGCAGCTACTGCGAATGGTGCGCGCCGACGCCTTACTCCAAGATACCCCGGTGATTTTCCTCACCGCCAAGGCGGAGACCGCCGACAAGGTGAAGGGTCTTGAGAGCGGCGCCGACGACTATGTCGCCAAGCCGTTCGACGTTCGCGAGCTGATGCTACGCGCGCAAGCCTTGCTCCGCCGCGCCAAGTCGGCGGCGGCGAAACCCTCGACGCGGCTGGCCGCGGGCTCCTTGTTACTCGACATCGAACGCCATGAGGTGACGGCACTCGGCAAGCCGGTCGAACTCACGGCGACCGAGTTCAAACTCCTCCGCCTCCTGCTCGAACGCAAAGGGCGCGTGCAATCGCGCGAGGAACTCCTCGCGGATGTCTGGAATTATTCGCCCGACCTCGAAACCCGGACGGTCGACACGCACGTCCGTCGACTCCGCGAGAAACTCGGGCCGGCGGGCGAGATCATCGAGACGGTGCGAGGCGTGGGTTACCGCGTCGCCGGCTGACGGCTTTCCGCTCGCTCCCGCGGCCGGACCCGACACGCTGACTTCCGATGAACTGGCTGCCGTGGATCTTGCTCGTGGCGCTGGTCGCCCTGGCGGCCTGGTGCTTCAATGAACTCGGTCGATGCCTCACCTGGGCCCGCCGCGTGCTGCTGCGCGGCGAACCTTCAACGCGCCCGGATGGCTGGCTCGTGCGCCAACTCGGCCTAGATGAACTGCTACGCTCCGTGGAAGCGCGCTCGAGCGGGGAAGGGGAGATCCGCGCCGCCGCCGCCCGCCGGGTCGAAGCGCTGCTCGCGCCGCTCACCGACGCGGTCCTCGTCGTGGACGCGCAGGATCGGCTGCGTTTAGCCAACCCCGCGGCGGTCGCGCTCTTTGGTTTACAACCCGAGGATGCGGGCGGGGCTATCGTGCCGCTCGTCCGCAGCGCCGACTTCATCGAGCTCATCGGGCAGGTCCGCCGAGCTGGCGACGCGCAAGCGACGATCCTGCTCAATCGCGCACCGCTGGCCGACGTGTGGGTGCAGGCGGCCGGCGCCCGCACCGACCCCGAGGCGTTTGGCGAGCGCGCCGCGATCTTCGTGCTCACTGACGTGACCGCGCTCAAACGCCTGCAGGCGATGGAGCGCGACTTCGTGACGAACGTCTCCCACGACCTGCGTACGCCGGTCACGATTCTACGCGGCTACGCCGAGACACTCGCCGATGACCATGCGACCATGAGCGCGGAGGATCGCACCCGCTTCGTCCAGAAAATCGTCAGCTCCGTCGGGCGCCTCCAGGCGTTGGTCGAAGGCCTACTCGCGCTGGCCAGCTTGGAGAGCGGGCAGGGCGCCCAACGCGAAGCCGGCGCCTTACATCGGGCGGCACGCGAAGTCTGCGAGGAATACCGCCCGCGGTGCCGGGCCGCCGGCGTCGCGCTCGAACTTTCCCTGCATGCGGCCGAGGATGCCGCCACCGACCCCGTCCAGTCTCGGCGGCTCATCCAAAACCTGATCGACAACGCGCTGGCGCATGCGGCGGGGGCCACCCGAATCGCCATCGCCACCTCCGACGGGCCAAACGGGGTGATCCTCCGGGTGACGGACGATGGGGCGGGGGTCTCCCCGGCGGACCTCCCCCGGCTCTTCGATCGATTCTACCGGACGGATAAATCCCGCCGGGCGGGCGGTAGCGGCCTCGGGCTCAGCATCGTCCGGCAGGTCGCGGAGCTCCATGGCGGGACGGCCGTGGCCGAACCTGCCCGCCCCAAAGGGTTACAAATCACCGTGACGTTGCCGCCGGGCTCCTGAGGCGGGCAATGAAAAACCCGCCGGTTTTCGGCGGGTTTTTGCTCCATTTTAAAGTGGAGCGCGCGACTGGACTTGAACCAGCAACAGCCACCTTGGCAAGGTGGTACTCTACCATTGAGCTACGCGCGCGCTGGATGGGGAGCAGACCAAAGCACCTACCGAGTGTCAAGCCTTTGGAGGAGGCGGCCGCGGACGGCTGGGGGGGTGGGGGTCAAACCCGAGGACTGCAGGCGGGCTGCGACCTCATCGGAAAAGACCCAGCGAACCAGGGGAGCGTAGGCTGTCACCTTGTCCTTCCTTAAGTAGAGCACGAGGGGGAGGCTCAAAGGGTAGTCGCCATTATAGATGTTCATCCCCGTGGGGGAGTAAGGGGTGGACGAGCGACCGGGACGCCCATCCGCCACCTGCAAGAGCTTGGCATCCTCGGCGGCGACCCAAGGCAGGACGACCAGCGCACCCGAGACAGACGCCAGAGTTTCCTTCACCTGCAACGCGGGTGTCTCCAAGCGGACGCCTTCCCGGAAAGCTTTCGAGTCGAGCACGACACCGCGAAACAGTTCACGGACAAAAGAGCCCTCCGGAGAATGCAACGCGGCGGTGATCAGGTCGGTACGTCCCGGGATGGGCAGCTCATTCCAATTACCGATGGGGTTGGTCGTTTCACGGGCGAAGGCGCCGGCCAAGGAACCAAGGCTGATCTGCTCGATCGGGTTGGACCGATGCACGGCGATGGCCGCCGCCGCGCGCGCGAAAGGGAAGGGGATCAACTCCATGCCACCTGGCGCGGTCGGGGCGGCTTCTTCCGGCCGCAGGAAAAGCAACGCGCAGGCGACCTCGCCGCTGGCCAGCCCGCGCCGCGCAGGCATCGTACCCGCTAGGTCGACGCTGGCGCCCGCCGGCGCGACCTGCCGCAAGCCGGTCGCCAAGGACGGCGCCAACAAATCGGACCCCGCGATATCGGCCGCCGGCAGCGCGGCGACGAGCAGAAAAATGCCAAGCCCACGCGTCATGACGGCGGCGCTTCAGCCTCGAGCTCGGGCCATTGCAATAACTTGCGATGGAGGGTCCGGCGGGAGATACCCATCAACTCGGCGGCGCGGGTGCGATTACCCGCCGCGGAATGGAGCGCCTGTCGCAATAATTGTTTCTCGTTCTCCGCCTTGTCCAACATCGGGGGGAAATCCCCGCCGCCCGCGGCGGCACGCGCGGCCGGCGGGACCTGGGCGAAGCGCGGGTCAAGGTCGGCCGGAGCGACGACCTTACCGGCGCGCAACACCGCCAGATTCTCGCAAGCGTTCCGCAGCTCGCGGATATTCCCCGGCCAGGCGTAACGGACCAAGACGGCAAGGGACTCCGGCGCCAGCCGCGCCTCCGCCACCGCGTTCTCCTGGGCGAAACGCCGGAGGTAATGGGCCAGGAGCAACGGGATATCGTCCAGGCGCTCGCGTAACGCGGGCAAACGCAACGGCACGACCGATAGCCGGTAATAGAGATCCTCGCGGAACTTGCCCTCGCGGACCATCTGGAGAAGGTCGCGGTTGGTGGCGCAGACCAGGCGGAGGTCGAGCGGGATTGGCCGGTGCGACCCCAGGCGCTCGACGGCCCGCGTCTCGAGGAAGCGCAGGAGCTTCACCTGGGTCGTCCCGTCGATCTCGCCGATCTCATCAAGGAAGAGCGTCCCGCCGTCGGCGGACTCGAAGCGCCCGACCCGGCGTTCGTTGGCGCCGGTGAACGCACCCTTCTCGTGACCGAAGAGTTCGCTCTCGAGCAGGTTCGCCGGGATCGCGGCGCAATGCACAGCCATGAACGGGCCCTTGGCGCGCTGGCTGGCCTGGTGGATCATCTGGGCGAAAAGTTCCTTGCCGGTCCCGGTCTCGCCGAGGAGCAGCACCGTGGCGTTGGACGGCGCCACCGAGCGAACCTGCTCGACCGACCGTTGCAACGTGGCGGAGGAACCGATCACCTCGCCGAGCGAAAACTTCCGGTCGAGCCGGGTCTTCAAGACCGCGACCTCCTTCTCCGTCGACCGCGCTTTCAGCCCGCGGGCCAACAGCAGCTCGACCTGCCGGAGATCGACCGGCTTCTGCAGGAACCAATAGGCGCCGCGGCTCATCGCCTGCACCGCCGTATCCACGTCGCCGTAGGCGGTCATCATGATGCAGACCGGCTGCTGCGGGAGCTTGAGCGCGCGCTCGAGGATGGACATGCCATCCTCGCCCGCCATCCGCAAGTCGGTGAGCACCGCGTCGGGCGGCACATCCTGCATCAACCGCGCCGCCTCCACGGCGTCCTTCGCGACGAAGCACTCATACTTATCCTCGAACGCCGCGCGCAACCCCTCGCGGGAATGTTTCTCGTCGTCGACGATCAGGACCGTGGGCTTCATGGCTGGCCCCCTTCGGTTTGGGGGCGTTGGGTCGCGCCCCAGGTCCGCGCCGCCTTCTCCGCCAACGCGCGGCGCGCCGTCTCCACCTCGGCGAGGCGGGCCCGCAAGTTGGCGTTCGCCACGCCCGCGAGGTCATCGAGGTCGGAAAGGTAGACGCCGGGAAGGTCGCGCGCCGCCGGGTCGAAGTTCCGCGGCACGCCGAGGTCGATGAGCAACAAAGGTCGGCCGCGGCGGCGCGTCGCATGCTCGCGCAAGGTCACGGCATCGAGCAAGGCCCGCTCCACGGCGGCGCAACCGACGATCACATCGTGCGCATGCGCTTGGCCGAGCGCATCCGCGAGCGACAAGGAAGCCCCGGCGAACTCGGCCGCGAGCGTGCGGGCGTGCTCGAAGGTGCGGGAAGCCACGGAGACCTGGCTGGCCCCGCGGGAGACCAAGGCCTGGACCACGCGGCGACCGACCTCGCCGGTGCCGAGCACCAGCACGCGGGCCTCGCCAATCGCACCGAACGCCCGCTCCGCCAGATCGACCGCGACATTCCCGATGCTCACGTGCCCATGGGAGATACCGGTGTGCGTGCGCGCCCAAGCGCCGGCCTGGAAGGCGCGCTGGAAGACCCGGTTGAGCGTCGGCCCCGTCATGCCGCGCGCGAGGGCATCCGCATAGGCATCCTTCACCTGACCGGCGATCTCGACCTCCCCGACCATCTGGGAATCGAGGCCAGCCACGACCGCGAAAAGGTGTTCGACCGCGGCGAGCCCAGGGATCGGGCGGAGGTGTTGATCCAAGGCCTCCGGCTCGGCGCCCGTGGCGCGGAGGAGGGCGGCGCGCGCATGCAACGCCGCCGCTTCATCGCCGACCGCGTAGGCCTCGAGCCGGTTGCACGTCGCCAAGAGCACGACCTCGGCCAGCCCGACCTCACGGGCCGCGGCATAAAAAGTTTCGACGCCCTCGGGCGACACGGCGAACGCGGCCCGATCATCGAGGCCGGCCGTCCGGTGCGTCGCGCTGAGCGCGACCAAGGTAGCGGGCCGGGTGATCATGCGCGGTGGGCGGGCAAGGAAAGCCACAAGGCGAAGAGGGCGGGGAGCAACAACCACAGGCTCGCGCGCGCGAAGCCCGGCCCGAGCACCCGTTCGCGGCGGCGTTGGATAGCCAAGGCCAAGGCTCCCAGCCAGGTAAAGGTGGCGAGGGCGAGCTTCGGCAAGGTCACGAGCGAGAGGTTGGCGGACCAATCGACCGCCCCGATGACGAGCGAAAGCCCGAGCATCCAGACAGCGGCGCCCAGCAGTTGCCCCCCGATCCGCTCCAAGGGCACCAACGCCGGCAGGAAGGTATAGATACCCCCGAAGCGCCGCTCCGCCAAGGCGCGGTGCTGCAGCAAGTAAGCGAGGGAGTTCAGGGCCTGCGCGCCCAGGATGCAGTACGCGAGGACGGCGGTGGCGACGTGCAGCACGATCATCGGCTTGGCGGTGATATCCGGCTGCGTCGCCGGCAAGCCGAGGCTGGCCGCCGCGACCAAGCAAAGCGTGGTCGTCGCCGCGATCGCCCAGACCGGCAGGCGATGGTTGAACGTGAGGTCGAGGAACCCGTAAAGCGCGGTCAACCCCCACCCGAAGGTCAGCAGCAGCTCCGGGGTGCTCCCCATCGGCAGGGTGTGTGCATGGAGCCCTTGGTAAGCGAGCATCGCGGTCAGCAAAACCCACCCGCAACGAAGGACCCAAAGGCCGCCAGCCTTCAACCGACCCGACGCATCTTTAGCCGCATAGCCATCCAAGATGGTGGCGGCGAGGAAGACGGCCGCACACCCCAGCAGACAATTCGTCGTCAGCGGGGCACCAGCCATGCCGGCAGCCAAGTAGGTCATCGCCACCTTATTTAAGGAGGTGTGACAAATTGGCAAACCCACAAAACAGGCAAAATACGATGATACTTGCAGGTTTTAGGGCTAAGGGCAGGGTACCAACCACGACTATGTCCTATAACCCCTACGACCTGACTCAACACCCCCCGCGCAGCGCTCGAGTTCGACTCGGCGGCCTGGTGATCCTCCCCCGGATGCTCGATAAGTGCCGGGCAACCCTCATCGGGAAGAACGGCGAGTACACCTACAATTGCCCCCTCGATAAGAACGTCCTGGATTTCCTCGGGGTCGATGCCGATGCCCTTAAGACTCAGGTAGCCAATGGTTTAGGTGATGGAGAGATCCTCGCTTGGATACTGGCCCACGCCAAGACCCCCCGTGCCGGCCACGAGATCGCCGCGTTCAGCGCCTTCCATGAAGAACGCGCCCCCTCGGCCGTGGGTGGCCGGGCCCGCCTCAGCGAATACCAGTCCGCCACCCCCGCTGGAGCTAAGCGCGAGGACATCGTGGGATGGTTCGATGTGCTGGACCTGGACGATCACCAGAGCTTCGGCGGCAAGGTCTGATTTTCCTTCGAACCTCTCGGAAGTTACCGATGGCCTCCATCAGAAGTATCGATGCACGATGAGGGTCGAAATCTGTTACCCTCCATCACCATGAAATCATTCCTCGCCTCCCTCAGCCTCCTGGTCTGCGCCACCCTCGCCTCCGCCGCGGACTTCGATTGGAAGACGCGCTTCCCGGAAGGCCTCGTCGATAATGCCGGCAAGACCGTCGACCTCGCTACCCTGAAGAATAAGACGGTCGCGGTCTACTGCTCGGCCCACTGGTGCCCGCCGTGCCGCGCCTTCACGCCGGAACTCGTCAAGTTCGCCAACGCGAATAAGGACAAACTGGCGGTCGTCTTCATTAGTTTCGACGAGAACAAAGAAAAAATGCTCGGCTACATGATTGAAGCCAAGATGCCTTGGAGCGCCGTCCCGTTCAAGTCGGCCGGCGGCCAGACGATTACGAAGGAACAGGGCGTGACCGGCATCCCGACGCTGCTCGTGTACGGCAAGGATGGTCAGCTGCTCACCAAGAATGGCCGCGATCTAGACGGCCTGAAGAAGCTGCTCGGCAAGTAAGTGCCCCGGCGCCCACGACGTATCCTCCTCGTCTGCATGGGGAACATCTGCCGCTCACCGACGGCGGAGGAAGTCCTGCGAGTGCACGCCCAACGGGCTGGGCTGGAGCTGCACCTGGACTCGGCCGGCACGGAGAATTACCACGTCGGGGAACCGCCCGATGAGCGCAGCGTGATCCATGCCCAGCGCCGAGGCTACGACCTCTCCAGCCTGCGGGCGCGGCAAGTTGGCCCCGATGATTTCCGGGATTTCGACCTGCTCTTGGCGGCCGACGCGCTTAACCTTGGCGTGCTGCGTGATCGCTGCCCGCCGACCTATCACCACAAACTGGCGCTGTTCCTGGGCAATCGCACGCTGCCGGACCCGTATTACGGACAAGCGTCGGATTTCGAAAAAGTGCTCGATTTAGTGGAGAAACGGGCGGTTTCACTGATTGCAGATTGGCAGGCGTCAACTGATTGATTGCCGAACGGACCGCCTAGGGTTTGCTACACCTAGCGATGTACCAAGTCAATTTCAGCGACCAAGCCATGCGCGCGCTGGGCAAGCTGCCCACCTTGGAGCAGATGGCGGTCGTTGATGCCTTCACCTCATTGACCCCGGAAGAACTACTGGCGGGTCGCTCGGACCTCGGTTCCGTCCGGCGCGCTGGGCACACTTACCACCGCCTGCGGGTTGGGGAGTTCCGCATCTATTTCGAAGCCAAGGAGGGCTCGCTCATGGCCAACTACGTGCTACACAGGCACACCTTCGCCGACTTCGCCTTCCGCTCCCACCTGCCTTTCGACGACGACGAAGAACGTCTCGAACAAGAAGGCGGCTTCTGGAAATACCTCGACGAACCCAAATCCTAACCGTGTCCAACCATCCCGAAAAACAGGCGTATTCCTCCCCGGAACAAGCCGCGCGCATCTACTTGCTGCCGAATCTCTTCACGGCCGGTAACATGCTCTGTGGTTTCCTGGCGATCAAGAATTGCATCGAGGCACGGTTCACGAACCTCTCCCCAGCCGAGCGGGCGGACCATTATATGTGGGCCGTATGGTTCATCCTCGGCGCCTGCCTGTGCGACCTCTTCGATGGCCGGATTGCCCGGGCCACGCGGCGGGAATCCTTGTTCGGAGCGGAGTTTGACTCCATCGCGGACACCGTCTCCTTCGGCGTCGCACCAGCTTTGATGGCCTGCTTCCTGATCATCAACCCAGGCAGTACGGATCAAGCCGATGAACACGTGCAACTCGCCACCTGGCTGCTGGCCTTCATCTACCTGCTCTGCGTCGGGGTGCGCCTCGCCCGATTTAACGTGCTCACCAACCCCCTGGTACCCGGCAACGAAAAACGCGCGGCGGGCGGGGATTTTGTCGGCCTGCCGTCCCCGGCCGCGGCTGGGATGATGGCGTCGCTAGTCCTCGTATTAACCAAAGTCATGCGGAACACCGATCAAAGCGATCCCTTTGAGAAAACCGTCCACGCGTGGTCTTGGAGCCTGTTGCCTTTGATGCTGATCATCTCCTACCTGATGATCAGCAACGTCCGTTTCCCGAGCTTCAAGAAGCTAGATTGGACCGCCCGGGCTAAAACCCGGGTCTTCATCCTCATCATCATCCTGGGAGCCATCCTCATCCGCTACCCGGCTTACTCCTTTCCCGCCTTGTTCCTAGGGTACATTGTTTGGAGCATCTTCCGTCACCTCTTCCTGCTAAAAAAGAGCGAGATCGACCCCGCTCCAGAGGATGATGACGATATCGTGCCTGAGGTGTGAATAGGCCGTGGATGAGCGGTGCTTGGTGCTTGGTGTGAACAAGGGTAGGTTTGTTCACGCTTCCGGCACAACGGACCTCGACCCGCATACCCGCCACCGCCAAGGTCTTACGGACCTATGTACGGGATTCCGAGGCCTACTAGTACTACTGGTATTTATAAAGGAAGGGTAATTAGATACAGGGGGACCCGGTGTGGGCATTGCAGGGTTGCCACTCGCCCCTCCCGTGCTCAATTCTGACTCCATCATGAAGTTCAAGGTCAACCGAAACCACTTTTTCAACGGTCTCTCCAGCGTCACCAACGTCGTGGGCAATCGCGCCACGATGCCGATTCTGCAGAACGTGTTGATCGAAGCCGAGGGCGACATGATCACCTTGACGACGACCAACCTCGATCTCGGCATCTGCTGCCGGATCAAGGCCTCCGTCTCATCCCCAGGTCGAATCACCCTTCCAGTCAAGAAACTCGTCCCGATTATCCGCGCGCTCTCGAGCGCCGACACGATTGTCGAACTGACCGGGAAAGATCGCGTGAAAATCACCTCGGGCAGTTCCGTCTTCCAGCTCGCCGGCTTACCCGCGGATCAGTTCCCGCCGATCTCGAATTTCGCCGGTCAGTCGACGATCACAATCGACCAGGATAACCTCGGCGCGATGTTGCGCAAAGTCAGCTACGCCCAATCGACCGACGAGAATCGTTACATCCTCAACGGCGTCTTCTTCGAATTCTCCGCCGGCAAGTTGACGCTCGTCGCCACCGATGGCCGGCGCCTCGCCAAGTGCGAGCAGAAGCTGGAAGGTTCCGACAAGACCTTGGCGCTCATCCTGCCGGCCCGGACGATCACCGAATTGTCGCGGCTGCTGAAGTCCGGCGGTAAGGTGCACGTCTCAAACAATGAACGCCAGGTCGGTTTCACGATCGATATCCCGACCAATGACGAAGGCCTGGTCGACCGAATCCAACTCGTCTCCAAGGTCGTCGAAGGCAACTACCCGAACTACCGACAGGTCATCCCCAAGGACGTCGGCTCCAAGGTCCGCCTCGAGCGCGAGAAGCTCCTCGAGAGCGTGCAGCGCGCCGCGCTGATGACGGATGACCGCAGCAACACCATTCGCATGACCGTCTCGAAGAAGACCCAGAATCTCGAGATCTCGGCGAAGTCCGATTCCGGCGAGGCCCATGAGCCGATCGCCGTGAAGTATGATGGGCCGGAAGTGAATATCGCCTTCAACCCGCAGTACGTCATCGAGCCGCTCCGCAACGTCACGGAGGATGAGATCGATTTCGAGTTCAAGGACGACATGTCCCCCGGCGTCATTCGCGGGCTGAAGGAAGACTTCCTCTGCGTCGTGATGCCGCAGCGGATCTCCTGATTACAGACCTGGGTCGGTCTGGTCGGGCAGCGCCTTGATCGCTTCGAGGATCCGCCGGGAGGCTTCCATGAAGCGCTCCGGGTGCGCGCGTCCCGGGTCGTATTCTGCGGCAGCCAACGGCCGACCAAAGCGGACGCGTACGCGGGCGGCGCCCAACGGGAAGAGGGCACCGCGCGGTAGCACATCGCGGGCGCCGCGGATATGGATCGGCACGACCGGCACGCCCGACTTACAGGCGAGCAAGCCGGCCCCCGCTTTGGCCTCCGCGATGACGCCATCGGCACTGCGGGTACCCTCGGGGAAGATCAGCAAACCGCGCCCGGCCGCGAGCGCCGCGAGGGCCGCGCGAATCGCCCCGACATCAGCTTGGCCGCGGTCGAGCGGGATCGAGTTACAGGCCCGAATGATGAACCCGAAGATCGGGTTATCGAAGAGGGTGCGCCGGGCGACGAACGAGATCTCCCGGGGAAGGCAGGAGCCGATCAACGGTGGGTCCACCATGCTCTGGTGGTTGCTGGCAAAGAGGCAGGCGCCGTCGGGAATCGTTTCCCAGCCGTCGACCTCGAGCGCGGCGAAGACTTCGATCAAGGAGCGGGCGCCATGGTAGACGCCTTTGTAGACCAGGTTTTTCGAGGCGAGAATCATCGCGGGGTGGCGGCGTGGACCCAGGCCACCACCTGCTCGATGACCGACTCCAAAGCCAGGTGGGTGTTGTCGAGGCGTAGGGCGCCCGGGGCGCAGCGGAGGGGCGCGGCGAGCCGCGTCGAGTCGAGGAGGTCGCGGTGGGAGACGGCATCCGCCTGGCCCTCGGCGGCGCGGCGCTGCGTACGCGCGGCGGAGTCGGCCTCCAGGAAGACGCGGACCTCGGCGTCGGGCAGCACAACGGAACCGATATCGCGTCCTTCCATGATCACGCCGGCAAATCCCTCCGCCGCCGCCAGCTCGACTTGCGAGCGTTGGTACTGCAACAGGGTGGCCCGGACGGCGGGCATCGCGGCGAAGAGCGAGACCGCCGCATTCACCGCGGGGGTGCGGAGCTCGGCGTCGGCGGGGAGTTGGTCGGCCAGGGTCAAGCGTGAGGTCAATCCGACGACTTGGGAGCCGAGGCGCAGGCCCGCCAAGGCGCGCTCGACGGAGGGTTGATCGTTCGGCGCCGCCCCAGCCGCCAACAGCGCCGCGGTCAGCGTGCGATAATGGGAACCAGTATCGACGTGCATGAAGCCGAGCCGCGCGGCGACCCCCCGGCTGGTGCTGGATTTGCCCGAGGCGGCGCCGCCATCGACCGCGACGCGCACGAACCCGGTGCGCAATCCTTCCAGCGCGTCGAAGAAATCGGGGAAGGTCTTGCTGGTGCAGCCGGGGTCTTGGATGGCAATCCAGGGGCGCCCATCGCCGAAGAGGTCAAAGGAGCCGAGGATGCCGAAACTCATCGCCATCCGGTGATCCTCATAGGTGTGGATCGTCACCGGCCCGTTCGCCGTGGCCCGGCGGAGGGCTTCCCGGTCAGGGTGGATGGTCAGCGAGCAAAGGCTCCCGTCAGCGCGGAGCTCCGCGGCGGTGGGCGTCACCCGTTGGCCGAGCCGTTCCAATTCCGTCGCCATCGCCAGCACGCGGTCGGTCTCTTGCTTACGAGTGTGGGCGATGCCGCGGATCGTCGTGGGCCCATCCGCCAGCGTGGCCACGGTCGCCAAGGTCAGGAAGGTATCGGAGAACGCGTTGAAATCGAAATCCCCGCCGCGGAGGGCGGGCCAGGTACGCACGCGCAGGGCCGTGCCCTCAGGGTGGAGGTCGGCGCCGCAGGCGGTGGCGACGCGGGCGAAAGCCGTGTCGCCTTGCAACCCATCATCGGCGTAGCCGTGGACGCGGACGGCCGACCCGGCACCGGCGACGGCGGGGAGCGCGATGAAGTAGCTCGCCGCGGTGGCGTCGGGTTCGATCGCGTAAGTGCCCGCGGCCACGTAGGGTCCCGGGGAAGGGCAGGTCCAGCGGCCTGCGGCGTCGCGGAGCAGCGGCCGGCCAAATTGCGCGCACATCCGCTCCGTCATCGTCACGAACGGCTCCGAGACCGTTGAGCCGGACATGCGGACCGAGGCCGCGGCGGCCAGCGGGAGCGTCATAAGCAAGGCCGATAGGAGCTGCGAGGAGGCGGAGGCATCGACCACGAGTTCGCCGAGCCGGCCGGCGGTGTGCAGCGTGAACGGGAAAGCTGTGGCGGGCGCGCCATCGGGACGGACGGCGCGGCAGCCGGCGCCCGCCAACGCGGTGAGCAGGCCGGCCATCGGGCGGGCCCGCATCGCCTCGTCGCCATCGAGGTGGTAGACCCCATTCGGCGCCAACGCCAGGAACGCGGTGAGGAAGCGGGCGGCGGTGCCGGCATTGCCGACGTGCAGGTGAGCGGTGCTCCGCGGGATCCGGCCGCCTTGGCCAAGGATCCGGATGGTCCGGGCGGCTTCCTCCGCCTCGACCGCGAAGCCTAACTCGCGCAACGCGGCGATGAGGATCCGGGTATCCCGGCTGAACAGCGCGCCGGTGAACAGCGTCTCGCCGTCGGCCAGCGCCGCGAAGATCAGCGCGCGGTTCGTGATGCTCTTCGAGCCCGGGACACGGGCGACACCCCGGGCGGGGCTCCGGAAGGGCCGGATGGTCAAGGTGGGGGTCATGCGGGCCGATCCAGCGATTGGCGGGCGATCCGGGCCGCGGCGAGCAGGCGGTTCACCTCGGTCGCATCACCGCGCTCCAAGGCGGTCCGGAGTTCGGCCAAGCGGGCTTCGACGGCCCGCAAACCCTCGGAGACATGGCTGGCGTTGGCCAGCAGGATGCCGAGCCAGAGGTTTTCTTCCCCCGCCGCAATGCGGGTGGCGTCGCGCAAGCCCGAGCCGGCCGCGGCGGGACTGAACCCCGGTTGGTCCGCCACGGCGAGCATGAGGGCCGAGGCGGCGGCGTGCGGCACATGGCTGATGGCCGCGACGATCTCGTCATGGCGGGCGACGGTGCATTCGGTCGTGACGCAACCCAAGCCTTGCCAGAAAGCGGTGACGCGTTCGACGACGGCGCGGGGTTCCTTGCCGGACGGGGTGATGAAACAGGCGCGCCCGGCGAACAGGTGTTCGGAGGCGTGGGCGGCTCCGGCTTTTTCGGACCCAGCCATCGGGTGGGCCCCGATGAAGGTCACGGAGGCCGGGAGGCCACGGGCCGCCTCGAGGACGGCCGCCTTCACGCTGCCGGCGTCAGTGACCAGGGCGCCGGGAGAAAGGGCCGGCCCGATGGTGGCGAAAGTTTCCGCCATCTTGTCGACAGGCGTGGCGATCACGACCAGGTCGGCGCCGCGGACACAATCTTCCACCCGGGTGAAGACTTCGCCGATACCCAGCTCGGTCAGCAGGCGCTGGGAGGCGGTCGAGCGGGACCAGCAGGCGAAGGAAGCCGCCAAATGTCGGCGTGACCCGGCTAGGAGGACGGAGCCTCCGATGAGGCCGGCGCCGACGACGGCGATGCGCTGGAAGGGAGGAATTTCCAAGGTTGAAGCGGTTCCTTTGATGAACCAGCGTAGGAAACAATTAAAGCCTACAAACTGCCAGCGACAAAGTTGGCGGTATCCCATGACTCAAGGACCGCATCAACCCCCGCCGGAGTTCCTCCCTGCCCGACCGACCAGCACGTCCGGGAAGGGTGGGGCTGGTGGGCGTCGATTCTTGCTCCCTTTACTCATCGCCGGGGGGCTGCTGCTGGTCGCGGGGGGGCTCTACCTTGTCACCCAATCCAATCGGTTGACCGGGGGAGGCGCCGCCCGGGTCGTCTTGAGCGGCGAGGAAATCGAACAACTGCGCCAACTGTCGGTGCAGAAGGAGGCGGCGTTCGAGCAGGCCCGGCTCAATCGCCCGCAGCTGAGCGAGGCGGACATCCAGCTCTTGGCCGCCGCCTTGCAGGCGCAGGAGGATTACATCACGGCGCGCGGCGCCCTCGGTAAGGATAACGGCCGGCTCGATAACCTCCGGCGCCGTTACCATGTTCTGCGGGCCGAGAAGCTACGGGCGAGCTCCGACCAAGCGGAAGCCACGGCGCTGGCATTGGCCAAGACTGACCTACCACAAGCCATGGCGGGGATTCGTCAGGCCATCGAACTCGAGCAAGAGATCGCGCAACGGTGGGTCTATTCCTCCTTGGCGGAGCCCGGACGGCTGGCCCGACTGGACACCCGGCTGCGGCGCTTGGAGTCCGAGCCGCTTTGGCGGCGCACCCGCGACCTCGAGGCCGAAGGCCGCCGGCTGGCCCAAACGGGGCAGCATGAGGCCGCCGCCGCCAAATTCGACGAAGCCTTGGCCGAGGAGAACACGTTCCTGGAAAAATACCGGGATGTCCGCGAGACGGAGTTCGACCGCATCGAGAAACTGACGGTGGCCCGCGACACCGCGCGCTCCGTCCCCGCGTCCGCCGCCGTCGATGAGATGGTCCGGCAGGCGACGGCGCAGGAGCAAGCCGGTCGCTGGGAGCAGGCCGTCACGCTTTGGAAACAGGCCGTTGAACGCTTCGACGAGTTGTTGGCCCGACACCCCCGTTCGACCCTGGCCGATCGCTCCCGCGAACGTGAGCTCACGCGGCGCGGGTACCTCGCGCAAGCCCACCCGCGGATTCTGGCGGTCGAGCGGCAAGCCGCGACGATGCGACAGCGGCTGCGCGGCCGGGAAGTTGGCGCCGCTTTGGCGATCGCGACGCCAGTCACCGCCGAGCTCCAGGAGCTCAACGTTACCTACCCCGGCGTTTTCCCCGCGACCGACCCCCTTCGGCGAGAACTGGAATTCATCGTCGAACGCCAATCCACGCTCCAGGCACTCTTACCCGATTTCGACCGGCAACTGACGCCCCTGCCAGGCACGCCCACGCTTCGTCTGCTCAACCGCGAGGTCTCGCAGGCGCTCTACGCCGCCTTGCTCGGCAACAACCCGAGCGCTCAGCCGCGCGAAAGCCACCCGGTCGACTCCGTCGCCTATGCCGACGCCGAGGCCTTCTGCCGCCGGCTGGGCTGGGCCTTGGGGGCCAAGGTGCGGCTACCCACGGTCGCTGAGCTGGAGCGGGCCGCGGGCGACGTCACCCGGGCACCGGTGCCCCGGCAGGCGTGGACGTTCGAGAACAGCGACGGTATCAACACGCGGGCGGTCGCGACGAGCGCCCCGAATGCCGCCGGCTTCCATGATGTGATCGGCAACGTGGAAGAGTGGACGGCGTCGGCCGCGACGGAGGAGGAGGCGCGCATCGCCGGTGGCAGTGTTGGGTGGTTGGCGGTCCCAGGGTTTCCCTCCAGGTTGGTCCCGAAACGCGAGAAAAGCCGCATCTTGGGCTTCCGCATCATCGTTGAATAATCCGCCGGCCCCGTCACCCTGACTTGTCCCGATGACCCCGTCGCCCGTCTCTCCGTCCGTCAGTTGGACTCAACGCGCGTGCTTCTTCCTTTTCGTCTACGGGGCGTTGGCGGCGATATCGCTCTGGTTCGCCTACGAGCTGCGTTTCAATGGCGGGACGCTCCTGGTCGGGGCGGAGCAGGCGAAGGTCGATGCCTTTCTGGATCTTCAGCGACCTTACGCGCTTCTCTGGGTGGTCCCCTTGAAGTTCGTGTTGCTGGGCCTCTTTGGCCAATTCCGGGGCGTCTTCTATTACTTCCGCTTGCACGACGCGCTCCGCATGGCCGCCGCGTTGCTCGTTGCCACGCTCGTGATGCTGACACTGCCTTCCCTGGTCGGCGCGATCTCGGCGGCCAACCCCGCCTGCCTGCCGCGCGGCGTCTCGCTGGTCGACTTCAACCTCTCGTTACTCTTGTTCGTCGGGTTCCGCGTCTCGATCCGCACGCTCCGCGAACGTTTCTCCGGACAGGAGCGGACCAGCGGGGTGGTGGAACGCATCGTCATCGTGGGCGCGGGTCGTTCCGGAGAGCAGCTCGCGACGGAACTCCGGACCCGGCGTGGCCACGGCCTAGAGCCGGTGTGCTTCGTCGACGATAACCCGGCCAAGCACGGGCTCGACATCCACGGGCTGCCGGTGGTCGGCGGCCCGGAGCGGCTCCCCGAGCTGGTGGAGAAGTTCGCCGTCACCGAAGTCATCCTCGCCTTACCCAGCAATAGCGCCAAGCGCATCCGGGAAATCAGCGCCCTCGCCCTCCGCAGCAACTTGCGCGTGTTGGTAGTCCCCTCGATGGAGGACCTCGCCGGTGGCCGCATCCGCGCGAGCGACCTCCGCCCCGTCTCCGTCGAGGACCTGCTCGGTCGCCAGCCGGCCGAACTCGATGATGCGGCCATCGCGGCCATGATCGCTGGTCGGACCGTGCTCGTCACCGGCGCCGGCGGCAGCATCGGCTTGGAGATCTGCCGGCAGGTGGCGGCGCGCAACCCCGGCCGGCTCCTACTCCTCGACCAGTGCGAGGTGCTCCTCTACCAGGCGGAACAAGAACTCATCTCCGCCGGCGCCGGGGCGCTCATCACGCCGCTCGTGGGCGACGTCACCGACGAGGACCGCCTGCGCGAGGTCTTCACCCGTTTCCGCCCGACGCTCGTCTTGCACGCCGCCGCGCACAAGCACGTGCCGTTGATGGAGTCGCAGCCCGGCGAGGCGTTGAAGAACAATGTCCTCGGCACCGCGTTGCTCGCCCGGCTCGCCAGCGAGTATGCGGTGGAGCAATTCGTCCTCATCTCCTCCGACAAGGCCGTCAACCCCACCAACGTGATGGGCGCCTCGAAGCGGCTCTCGGAGCTCGTGGTCCAGGGCCTGCAGGCCCGCCCAGGGAACCGCACCCGGTTTGTCGCGGTACGCTTTGGCAACGTGCTCGCCTCCTCCGGCTCGGTCATCCCCATCTTCCGCAAGCAGATCGCCGAGGGCGGCCCCGTCACCGTGACCCACCCGGACGTGAAGCGCTACTTCATGACCATCCCCGAGGCCGTCGGCCTGGTCCTGCAGAGTGCCGCGCAAGGGGAGGGCGGCGACATCCTTGTGCTGGAGATGGGCGAACCCCTCAAGATCGTCGATGTCGCCCGGCAGCTCATCGAGCTCAGCGGCTTCCGTCCCGATATCGATATCGAGATCAAGATCGTGGGCCTGCGGCCTGGGGAGAAACTGGTCGAGGAGCTTCAGTACCACGGCGAGCAGTACCGGACCACCACGCACCCGCGCATCTTCCGCTTCGTTGCCGCCGCCCCGGACCACGCGGCCGTCGGCCGCCTGCTGGACCGGGTCCGGGAACTCATCCCGTTGGAGCGCGCCGCCTGCAAGCAGGGCCTCCGGACGCTCGTTCCGGAGTACGTGCCCTACGTCGACTAGGTTTTTGAGGTTCGGGCTTCACAGCCGGACCCGGACGGACACGCTGGGGCCATGGCTCGTCCTTCCACCTCCGCGCCGGTCGTCGGCATCATCATGGGTTCCCAGTCGGACTGGGAGACGCTGGTCCACGCCGCCGACACCCTCAAGCTCCTCGGCGTTCCCTTCGAGAGCGAGGTCGTGAGCGCGCACCGCACCCCGCTCAAGCTGAAGGACTACGCCCTGGCCGCGAAGAAGCGCGGGCTGAAGGTCATCATCGCCGGAGCCGGCGGCGCCGCGCACCTGCCGGGCATGGCCGCCGCGATGACGGTGCTGCCGGTCATGGGCGTCCCGGTGCAGTCCAAGGCCCTCGACGGCATCGACTCCCTGCTCTCGATCGTCCAGATGCCCGCCGGCATCCCGGTGCACACCTTCGCGATCGGTCGCGCCGGCGCGATCAACGCCGCCCTCGGCGCCGCCGCCATCCTCGCGCTGAACGATGTCGCCCTGGCGAAGAAGCTCGACGCCTACCGCGCGCGGCAGACCAAGGCCGTGCTCGATAACCCGCTACCCGGCCGGAAAGGCAAGCAGCGCTGATCATGGAGCGTCCGTTGATGCCTGGCGGGACCATCGGGATCCTCGGCGGGGGCCAGCTCGGTCGCATGTCCGCCCTCGCCGCCCGTCGCCTTGGCTATAAGGTCCGCACCTTCGACCCTTCCGCGGGCGCTTGTGCGGCTGCGATCGCCGATGAGCATGTGACCGCCGAGTGGAGCGATACCGCGGCGCTCACGCGCTTCGCCCAAGGGTGCGGCCGGATCACCCTCGAGTTCGAGAACATCCCGCCCGCGACCGTCGAGTTCGTCGCGCAGTCCGTCCCGAGCCACCCGTCGGCCCAAGTCCTCGCCACTTGCCAGAATCGTCGCCGCGAGAAGGAGTTCCTCCGCGCCTCCGGCATCCCTTGCGCAAACTTCGCCGTGGTTGCCTCCCTCGCCGAATTGCAGGCGGCCGTGAAAACCATCGGCTGCCCGTGCGTGCTCAAGACCGCTGATTTCGGTTATGACGGCAAGGGGCAGGTCAAGCTCCCGACCGCCGAGGCCGACCTCGCCGAGGCTTGGGCCAAGATCGGCGGCGCGCTCGGCGTCCTCGAAGCTTGGGTCCCTTTCCAACTCGAGATTTCCGTCTTGGTCGCGCGCACGGTCGACGGCCGCACGGCGGTCTATGAGGCGGCCGAGAATAGCCACCGGAACCACATCCTCCACCTGTCGATCTCCCCGGCCCGGATCACCGCTGCGACGGCCGCCGAGGCCCGCGCCTTGGCGCTCGGCATCGCGGAAAAGATCGGGCTCGTCGGCCTGCTCGCCGTTGAGATGTTCGTGCAGGACGGCCGGATCATCGTCAATGAGCTCGCGCCCCGCCCGCACAACAGCGGGCACCAGACCTTTGACGCCAACGAGACCAGCCAGTTCGAGCAGCACGTGCGTGCGGTCTGCGGGCTGCCGTTGGGCGGCACGAAGCCCTTGCAGCCGTCGGTCATGCTTAACCTCTTGGGCGATCTCTGGAAGAACGGCCAGGAGCCCGACTGGACCAAGGTCCTCACCGATCCGGCCGCGAAACTGCACCTCTACGACAAAGGCAAGGCGGCGCCGGGTCGCAAGATGGGCCACGTCACCGTGACCGCGCCGACGCGGGAGGAAGCCCTCCGCCGCGCCGAGGCGATCTTCGCCGCGCTGTCCGCCTGATCATGTCGGCGGTGCAGGCCCTCTTCTTGGCGAATAGCCTGATCTTGGTGCCGATTGGTTTCGGGACCTTGCTAAAAGCCTCGTTCACGGACCAAGGCGCCTTCGCGGAAAGCGCCGGTTGGCGCACGCTGGTCGGGTCCCTCTGGATCGCCATCCTCGCGGGCTCCCTGCTCGGCGTCCGTTCGCCGGGGAGCTTCCTCTGGCTCCTGGTTTTCCAGGTGATCTATAAATCGATCTGGCTGCTCGCTTATGTCGCCCCGCGCCTGACGGCGGGGCGCCGGCGCGAGATTCCCGTCGGCATCGCCAGTTGCTTCCTCGTCATCGTGCTGGTCTGGCCCTGGTTCATCCCGTGGCGCCAGCTGGTCGCCTCGCTCTGATCAGTCGAGGAGCTCCGGCTTGCGCGTGAAGAGCGTCACCGGGATCTGCCCAAGCGAGAGGAAGAGTAGGATCGCCTGGAACACCGGGATCCGGGCTTTCTGGTGCTGGGCGTTGGCGAGGTAGTTCTTGGCCATCACCTCGGAGATCATCGCAAAGGCGAAAAGCACCGAGGCCACCGAGAGGATCGCGAACCCGATCCACCAGCGGCGCGCGACCGGCGTTTCCCGCCAAGGAAGCACCAACAGGCCGGCGTAGAAGAAGAAGAACCAGGACTCGACCCGCAAGGCGATGGGGAAGGTGACGAAGGCCGGGTTCCACCGGGGAGCGATGTGCAGGGGCCCAAGGGCGAAGCCGCCGAGTAGTTCGAGCAGGCCGAGGCCGACGCAGAGCGCCGCAAAGCCATAGGAGGCCGCGCGGGCATACCGGAGTCCCTGCGTCGTCTTGGTTTCCATGCCTCAAGGGAAACGGGGAACCCGCTCGCCCGCAACCTTCCTCCGTGGTTCAGAGCGGGCGGAAGAGGGCGACGTCGCTCCATTCGCCCATCACCCGCCCGTCGACCGAGGTGGACTCGCCCCAGACGGCCTTCGCCTTGGTCTCGAAATGCTCGCGGACGGCGGCCTGCTCCTTGGCGAGGATCCCGCTCAAGGCCAGGACCCCGCCGGGGCTGACCGCGTCGAGCAGGTTGTCGGCGTAGATGCAGAGCACGTCGCTGATGATGTTGGCCAGCACGACATCGGCGGGGCCGGTCAGCTTGAAGCCCTCTTCGAGTCCGGCGTGATGGAAGGCGGCGGCCGCTTCGGGCAGGCCGTTGTCGACGCGGTTGGCGATGCTGACGCGCACGGATTCCGGGTCGCGGTCGAAGCCCGCCACGCGGCCGCAGCCCAGGCGGGCGGCGGAGAGCGCGAGGATCCCGGACCCGCAACCCGCGTCGGTCAGGGAAACGGTGGCGGCCGGATGCGTCGCCAGGAAGTCCATCATCCGGATCGCGCACAGGCGGGTCGTCGGGTGGTCGCCCGTCCCGAAGGCCAGGCCGGCGTCGAACCAGATCACCGCGGCGTCGGCGGGGACGGCGTATTGGCCGCGCATCCAGGCCGGGACCCAGTGGAGACGACCGTGATCCCAAGGCTTGAGGTGCTCCTTGTAGGCTTCCTTCCAGTCCTTATCGACCAAGGTCGTCGACGCATAGCCCTCGGGTAGTTTTTTGAACGCGCGACGCAGGTCGGCCCAGCCTTCGTCGGCCTCGGCCGTGGTCTCGAAATAACCCATCACGAAATGGGGCTTTCCCGGGCCTTCATGGAAGAGCATCCAGCAGGAACGGGTGAGTTCGCAGAAATGGTCCTCCAGCGGCTGGACCATGTCCTCGTGGATCGGGCATTTGAGCTCGATCATCGGGCAAGGGTCTCGCTGAGGCGGGCGATCACCGCAGGGAGCAACGCGTGCTCGGCGGCATGAATCTTGTTCGCGAAGGACTCCAAGGTGTCGGCGGGCGTGCGGGCGACCTGGGTCTGGCCCAAGTGGCCCCCGCCGTCGATCTCCGCGTTGACCCAATGGACGGTACACCCGCTTTCAGGGACGCCGGCGTTCCAAGCTTGGCCGATGCCGTCGAGGCCGGGGAAGGCCGGGAGGAGGCTGGGGTGAAGGTTGATGATCCGGCCCGCGAAAGCCTCGAGCAACGGAGCCTTGATCACCCGCATGAAGCCGGCGAGCACGACGAGATCGACGCCGGCGGCCTGTAGGTCGGCCGCCCAGGCTTGCTCGCGCTCGGGTGAGAACTTCGTTTTGAACGGGCCAGTATCGAGGAAGCGGGCCGGGACGCCATACTTCGGCCCCAGTTCCAGCATCAGGCAGGTCGGGACATCGCACCAGAGGCCCACGACCCGGGCCCGTCCCAGGCGACCTTCGGCTTGGGCGCGGAGGACCGCGTCGGCGTTGGAGCCGCGACCGGAGCCGAGGAGGGCGACGCGCATGGGAGCACGCTGTCCGCCCCGGCCTCGCCTGCAAACGGATTTTCGCCCGCCCGAGAAAAACGAAATCAATCTTTGAACCCGTCCAGAATCGGGGAAAGATAGGCAGGCTTACCCACCATGGATCGCCGCGAGTTCGTTCGTCACACCACTTTGGCCAGCCTGGGGACGGCGTTGCTCGCGGGCTGTTCGGGTGGGACGGGTGGAGGCTCCGTCGCTCCCTCCGCACCGATCAAACCGTCCGGGCCCGGCACCCCGCTCCCGGCGGTGACGACCGGCCGCACCATCCTCGGCATCGATACGTTCGCCGCCCAAGGCTTCGCCGCGGTGAAAGGACTCCGCTGTGGTCTGGTCACGCATCGCGCGGGTTTCAACGGCACCGGCGTCCGCACCGCCGATGTGCTCGCCCGCGCGCCGGGCGTCCGCCTGACCAAGCTCTTCGGGCCGGAGCACGGCATCGATGGCACCGCCGCCGCCGAGATCGGGGTCAAGAACGCGAAGGACGCGCGCACGGGCCTCCCGGTCTATTCGCTCTACGGCGCCACCCGCCGGCCCACGCCGGAGATGCTCGAAGGGCTCGATGTCATGGTCGTCGATTTCCAGGACATCGGGTCTCGTTCGTACACTTACATCAGCTGCCTGCGGCTCGTGCTGGAAGCCTGCTTCTCCCTCCCGCGCCCGATCCGGGTCATCGTGCTCGACCGGCCCAACCCGCTCGGCGGCGAGAAAGTCGACGGCCCCTTCCTCGATCGCAAGTGGCGCAGTTACGTCGGGTCCTATGAGATGCCTTACGTGCACGGCCTCACCATCGGCGAAATCGCCCGCTGGGCCGTCGCCACCCCGGGGGTACTCGAGCTCGACGAAGCCACCCGCCGCCGCGGCTCGCTGGAGGTCATTCCGCTGCAGAATTGGTCGCGCGCCCGCACCTGGGACCAGACGGGCCTGACGTGGGTACCGACCTCGCCCTTCATCGCGACGCCCCAGGCCGCGTTCGGTTATGCGATGACCGGCCTGGGCTGCCAGCTCGGCGAGTTCACCCATGGCGCCGCTGGCCAGTTGCCGTTCCGTTTCCTCAAGGCCGGTAAACGCAAGTCCGTCGAGATTGTCGCGGCGTTGGGGGCGGCCGTCCCCGGGCTGACCTTGGAGCCGCGCACCTTGGCCGACGGGACGCAGGGCGTCTACACCACAATCTCCGACTGGGCGCGGTTCAAGCCGTGCGCGATTTCCCTGCACATGATGCGCCAGAGCTGCCTCTGGGATCCGACGAACCCTTTCGCGCGCGCCACCGCCACGCAGCGCGAGCTCTTCATCAAGCACACGGGTAGCGAAGCCTTCTTCGAGGAGCTCCGGACCAAGGGCGCCCGCGTGGACCTCCCGCGCTGGCTGGCGAAATGGGACGCCGAGGCGGCCGGCTTCCGCGCGCGCACCGCGCCGTTCAGGCTCTACGCCTGATCAGTAGGAGCGGCCTTCGCGCTTTTCCCAGTAGTTCATGAACGCCCGGTTCAGCACGCCGAGGCCGCCCGGGGTCGGGTAATCGCCCGTGAAATACCAATCGCCGCGGCTCGTCGGGCAAGCCCGGTGCAGCGCGGAGATCTGTTGGAAGACCAGCACCAGCTCGCCCTTCCAGCCGGACTTGACGGGGTACACCAACTCGGCCGCCTTCGCGGCGATTTCCTTCTCCGTGAACGCGTCGTAGATCCGCTTCACGTGGTTCTTCAATTCCGTCGTCGGGCGTTGCGCCTGGGCGGCGCAGTCTTCGTAGACCTCGCGCAGCAGGTCGCCCATCCCGCGTTCCTTGCAGAGCGCGACGGCGGCCTGGAAGGCGAGGAACTTGCCCATCTCGGACATGTCGATGCCGTAGCAGTCCGGGTAGCGGATCTGCGGCGCGGTCGAGGCGATGACGATGCGCTTCGGGTTCGGGCGGGCGAGGATGCGCAGGATCGATTGGCGGAGCGTCGTGCCCCGCACGATCGAGTCGTCGACGCAGACCAAGGTGTCGCCCTCCTTCACCGTGCCGTAGGAGATATCGTACACGTGCGAGGCCATCTGCATGCGGTTCTTCTCCTGCGAGATGAACGTGCGTAGTTTGACGTCCTTGTGGGCGACCTTCTCGCCGCGGGGCCAGCCGCCGAGCACGAGGCGGTCGATGGTGGCCTCGTCGAGCTGGCCGGCGCGCTGGGCCTCGACGAGCTGCTGGCGGACCTGCGAACGGCGGCGCAGGCGGAGCTCCTCCATCAGGCCGTACCAGGCGATCTCCGCCGTGTTGGGGATGTAGGAGAAGATCGCGTGGTGGTGGTCGTCCTGGATGAGGGCGAGCACCTCGTCGGCCAAGGCGGCGCCGAGCGCCTTGCGCTCCGCGTAGATCTCCGGGTCGTTGCCGCGGGAGAAATAGATGCGCTCAAAGGAGCAGTGGCGGCGTTCGCCCGGGGGGTGCACGCACTCGACGGAATGCCGCCCGTCGGCCTTTATGACGAGGGCGTGACCGGGCGGGAGTTCCTGCACGTCGGCTTGGCCGACGCCCACGATTGTCATGAGTGCGACGCGCTCGGAGGCGACGGCGAAGAGGTCCTCGGTCTGGACGAACCAGCAAGGGCGGATCCCGTTCGGGTCGCGGAGCACGAAGGAGTCGCCGTTACCGATGAGCCCGGCGATGGCGTAGCCGCCGTCCCAGTTTTTCGCCGCCTTGCGTAGCACGTTGCCGACGTCGAGGTGCTTGGAGATCGCCTCCTGCACGGCCATCCCGTTGAGCCCCTGGTCCTTGAAGGCCTTGAAGAGGCGGTCATGTTCCTCGTCGAGCCAGAAGCCGACCTCCTCGAGGATGGACTGGGTGTCGGTGGAGTAGATGACGTGCGCGCCGCGTTCGGTCAGCGAAGCGTTGAGGTCCGACGTGTTCGTCAGGTTGAAGTTGCCGGCGATGAGCAGGTTGCGGGTCGGCCAGATTGACTTGCGCGCGTAGGGGTGGCAGGAGACCGAGTCGAAGTTGCCGGACGTCCCGTACCGGAGGTGCCCGAGGAGGACCTCGCCGCCGAAGTCGAAGTGCCGCTTCACCGTCTCCGGGAATTCCGGCACGATGACCGCCTCGCGGACCTTGTCGGCGTAGGTCTTGATCTGGCGGGTGAAGATCTGGGTGAGCCCTTGGGCCCCGATCTCGCGGTCGCGGAAGAGGAAGGCCTCGCCGTTCTCAGCGCCAATCTTGACGCAACCGATACCCGCGCCGTCCTGGCCGCGGTTATGTTGCTTCTCCATCAGCAGGAAGAGCTGGTTGAAGCCATGCAACGGCGAGCCATACTTCTCCTGATACCACTTGGGGTCTTTCGTCAGACGGACCAGGGCAATGCCGCATTCGTGCCTTAGGGAGTCGCTCATCGCAGGCCTCCGAGAATGTCGGCTCCGTCAACCCCCTGTCCAGCGATTACTATGCGGAGCGGAGTACTCGGTCCAGCCGGGCGAGGCTCGCCTCGATCAAGCCGGCCATGTCGGTCTCCTGCCGGAAGGCGGGGTCCCGATGGTATTCCGCCAGCCCCTCGGCCAATTCGCGAGCTTTCTCGGGGCTGGTCAGCGGGTTGGCGCGCATGGCCGCCAGTAGGTCCTTGACCCGGTCAGGAGCGGCCAGGTGCCGTCGGTGGATGAGCGATTGCTCCTCGCGGCGGTACTGGGCGGCGGACGCGGCGTTGATGTGCTTGGCGCAGAGCTGGGCGAAGGGTCGGTTCTCCTTGAAGGAGCCCGGGAGGTAGAAGCGGAGCCGACCATCGTAGGATTGTTGGTCAAAATCCATCGGGCGGACGCGGATGGCCGTGGCGTCGAAGTCCGGGGTCACCGCGATCACGAAGTTATACGCCCGCATGTCGCCTAGGAGACGGACCAGGCAGCGCTCCTCGAACTTGATGAGTTCCTTGGCCAGGCGGACCGGGTGGTGCTCCCCGGCCTCGAGCCAGCGCGTGGCGAAGATATCCCCCGGGATGCCGGTCACATGCTCCTCCACCAACGTCTCCCCCCAGGTCAGGTACAGCATCCGGTTGGGCGAAAGCAGGTGCTCGAGCTCCAGGCCGCAGACGCGAGAGGCGTCGCCCACCTTCACGTAGAAGTAATCGTGGTTCTCGTTGTACGCGTTGACAATGCGCACCCGGAAGGGCTGAGAGTTGCCGAAGGAGCAGAAATCGACGCGGTCCACATACACGTGGCTGAAGACCTTCATGCCACCCTCGCCGCGCAGCAGGGCGTAGGTCTCGAGCAGGCCCTGCGACAGGCGATCCATCTCGTCGCGCGGGTAGGCGACCGTCTCCCAGAGGGTATCCACCCCGCGCTCGAGGAGCGGCATGGCGGCGGTGAAATGCCGGAGCTCGGCGTAACTGACTGGCAACGGCACCTCGCGACCCTCGCGGGCGAGGTACGTGCGGAGCGCCTCGCCGATCGGGTAGGCCGGCTTGCGGTTGGTCCGCTTAAACTCGGCTTCGGAGCCAGCGGCGTCCATGGTCAGTCGAGGTTCGGGCGGGCCTGGGTTTCTTCCACCGTCATGCGCAGCGGTGCGCCGGGGTCGCACTCGGCGCGGTAGGCGATGAACCCGCGCCGATGCTCGTCCCAGACCGGCCAGATCAGCGTGCGGTCGGTCTCAGGCACCTGTGTCGTCGCGAGTTCCTCTCGGGAGAAGAACGCGAACCGTCCCTCGTCGATGGTCGGGGGTAGGCCGTGGAGCGGGCGCCGGCAGTCGAAGAGGAACATCAGCCAGTGCGACTGGCCTTCGTAACCTTTTTCGGACACCATGCCGAAGAGGTGGAGGTCATCGCTCGTGATCGCCACGCCGGTCTCCTCCATCGTCTCGCGGACGGCGCACTCGAAGGGCGATTCGCCCGTGGCCATCTCGAGTTTGCCGCCGGGCGGGCTCCAGCAGCCGATGTTCGGGGCCTTGGTGCGCTGGAGGAGCAAGAGCCGCCCCGCCTCGTCGTGCAGGAAGACGAGCACGCTGATCTTGAAGGGAAGGGCGGCGGGGCCGGCGGGCATGGGCCTACAGTTGGCGGGTCGCCGGGCCGGGACAACCCCGGAGTGTCAACCGACCGTGATCGCGTCGATCCGCCGAAGCTCGTCGGACGTGAAGGGCGACGCTTTCGCCGCGGAGACGCATTGCTCTAGTTGGCTGACCTTGCTGGCGCCGATGATGGCCGAGGTCACCCGCTTGTCGCGGAGCACCCAGGCGAGCGCCATGGAGGCGAGGGGTTCGCCGCGTTCCCGGGCGATCTCCCCGAGGGCGCGGACCTTCGCCAACTTCGCCGCGTCGATCTGCTCGGGGCGAAGGAAGCCGTGCACCTTGCCGGCGCGGGCGTCGGCGGGGATGCCCGCAAGGTAGCGGTCCGTGAGCATGCCTTGGGCGAGGGGCGAGAAGACGGCGCAGCCGATGCCTTCCTTCTCCACGACCTCGAGCAGACCGGCCTCCGGGGTCCGTTCGAAGAGGCTGTACTTGGGCTGGTGCACCACGCAGGGGGCGCCGAGGTCGCGGAGGATCGCGCAGGCCCGGGCGGTGTCCGCCGGGTTGTAGTTCGAGATTCCCGCGTAGAGGGCCTTGCCCGACTTCACGGCGGTGGCGACGGCGCCCATCGTCTCTTCCATCGGGGTGTGTGGGTCGCGGCGGTGGCTGTAGAAGATGTCGACGTACGGGAGGCCTAGCCGCTTCAGGGACTGGTCAAGCGAGGCCAGCAGGTATTTACGGGAGCCGAAGTCACCGTGCGGGCCCGCCCACATCGTGTAGCCGGCCTTGGTGGAGATGATGAGCTCGTCGCGATAGGCGGCGAGGTCTTCGCGGAGAATCCGCCCGAAGGTTTCCTCGGCGGAGCCAGGGATGGGGCCGTAGTTGTTCGCGAGGTCGAAGTGCGTCACGCCGAGGTCGAAGGCGCGCAGCGCGATCGCGCGCGAGACGGCCGGGTCGTCGACGCTCCCGAAATTGTGCCAGAGGCCGAGCGCGATCTTCGGGAGGTGCAGGCCGGAGCGGCCGCAACGGGCTTGGAAGGAGGCGTCGGCGTAGCGCGAGTCGGCGGCGGGGTGCATGCCCGCAATCAAGCGGGCGTGGACGATTTTAGCCAGCGGGAAAATTTTTCGCCAGGCGCCAGGCGCTTAGCGCCGCGATTTTGGTGCGCGCCAATCAACTCAGTATCGCAGCCAAAACCCAAACGGCGCCAAGAGGTGAGGAAGAGAAGTGCCCCTGCGATGGAAGTAGCGCCCGCCGTGCCGTTCTTTACCAGCAAGAGTTTCTGACCAAAGATCGGACATGGACTGGCCAGCTTTTAATAACCTTTATCTGGATCCTGAGCCAAACGGGAGCTGAGATTGCCAAGGTGACGACGGCGTTGCCACGGACGGGACCGGCCCGTTCCGCTCGAACGCACTGATCCAGGCCTCGGTGAAAGTCAGGGAGTTGCCGGCCTCCGGCTTGAAGTTCGCCGGCCGCGCGTCCCAAGCCTTCCGGGCCCCGGGCGCGTCGAACATCGCCTGCTGCATCCACAGAATATCGGCCCAGTGGTCGAACGGCGCGTCGGGCGACCCGCCTTTCCCTTGCTTCGCGCGGAACGCGGCGAGCGACTTCACCAGGCCCGCGTGGTTGCGACGCGCGTAGTCCGGGTGCTGACCCAGGTAGAGCGAGCCGGGCGTCAGCGGCAGGAAGTTGATGCCGTGGAGCGACTGGGGGTTGGCGTCGAACCAGGTCGCGTTGGCGCCCTTGCCCCCCCAGATCATCGTCACCACCTCGATGGGGTAGGTGGGCGGGAATAGGTCGCCGCGCACGTCGAACCAGTAATCCTCGATCGCGGCCACCTCGGTGGCGAGCAACCACGCCGCGCGGTCGCGCAGGCGGGAGTCCCCGGTGGCATCGGCCAGCAAGAGCAGCCCGTACCACGCGTTGATGGATTCGCTCGAGGACTCCTGGTTGTTGCCGTCGCCGAAGCGCCCATGCCCGCTGGCCCACGAGTGGCCGGCGTAGGGATCGAAGCAGCGTTGGTAAGGGAAGAGCGGGTCGGCCCGGTCGCCGCTGGCGATGTCGCGCACGAGCAGGTCGACCATCGGGCGCCAGCGGGCGATCCAAGCGGGGTCCCTGCGGGCCAGCGTGCCGGCCGCGCGGAGGAAATAACCGTAATGGAAATGGTGGTCGTTCAGTTCGACGTCGCTGCCGAAGCTCGCGGGGTAACCGATGAGCGTGCCCCAGCGCGGGTCGTAGGCGAACACGCCTTCGCCCGGCTTCTTCGCGCGTCCATCGACGGTCGCGGTCAGGAAGTTCTCCAGCGACACTTTTAGGCGGCGTTCGCATTCCGTCGCGCCGGCCGCGTCGCCGAGTTGTTCCGCCAGGCCGAGGAGCGAGGCCCATTTCCCGAGTTGCTTGCCGAGCCAATAAGTATCGCCCCGTAGGGGCGGCGTCCCCACGAGGTCCTGGGCGAGGAGGGCGCGCAGCTTCGCGCGATCCGCGTTGGCGGCCACGGGCAGGTCGACGCGCAAGGGGGGGAGTCCATAGCTCTCCGACCCGCCCTGCGTCCAGGCTTCGACCTTCATCGGCCCGCGCACGCTGGCGTAGGTGAAGACGGTGGGCTGGGTGGCGGAGCGCCATTGATGTGGGTAGCGCGCGAAGAAAGAGCCCGGCGTGCCTGGCTCTTGCTCCACGAACGTCGGGGTCCAGGTCGCCTGCACGCGCCGCGTCGCCGGGTCGTAGGTATGGGCGACGTCGAGCCGCGCGACATGGTTGTGGGCGCGGGCGCGGAAGGCGGCGAGCGTGGCGGGCCGGTCGTCGGGCAAGATCGCGGCGCTGAACCAGCCCGCCTGTCCGGTCGCGGCGGTGAGCACGTTCGAGCCTTGGCCCGACCAACTGGCGCGGCTCGGCGCGTACAGGCCGTAGGTGCGACCGGCGACCTGGACGACGAGTTCGCCGCCTTGTTCACGGATGATTTTCGGGGCCGACTTGAACCGGACGGCGGGGCCGCCGCCTTGGTAGGTGCAGTAGACGAAGGGCAGGCCGTGCCCGAGCGTGACGGAGAAGCCCGCGGTGGGTTCGCCAAAGCGCGTGGTCACGGTGGCGTCGGACCAATCGGCGACCCGGGCCTCCGGGAAGGCCGCCACCCCGGAGTGGCCGATGGTCAGGTCGAGCGCGTACGAGCCCATAATGGCGTGCTCGTTCGCGGTGATCTCCGCCCCGGGGTAGCCCAGCGCGAGTCCCTCCTTCGTCGCCTTCGCCGAGAGTGGGTGAGGGAAGAGCGTGTCGGAGAGCGGCAACCAGGCCAGCGAGCTCCACCAGGTGTTGGTTGGTACCGGTCGCTGCACGCCCGCGGTCACGAACGGGGCGACGGGCGGTCCCTTCGCGCCTTCGGGTAGGCCGCGTAGGTAGGAACCGGCGCCGAGCGACACGACCTCGGCGGCGGGGCTGAGCGCGGCGAGGGCGAGGATGAGGAGGCGGAAACACGGCATGGCTTGCAGTTTCGCCCGCCGCCCGTCTTTTGGAAGTCCGAACCATGCCCGAGCTCGCCGAAGTGGAGTATTTCCGGAAGCGCTGGAATCCCGGCCTTGGCCGCGTGGTCCGCGCCGTGCGGCTCAACCCGCAGGCGCGGGTCGGTCGGGGCGTCGACGGGCCGGCGATGACGAAGGCTTTGGTGGGTGCGAAGTTGCTGGAATCTTTCGCGGCGGCGAAGCAGATGGCGTTCCACTTTTCGGGTAAGGTTTGGATCGGCGTGCATCTCGGGATGACCGGCCGACTCGAAGCCGGCGACGCCGATCGCGAGCCGACTCCCTACGACCACTTCAAACTGATGATGAGCGGCGGCAAGGAACTCGTCTTCGTCGACCCCCGTCAGTTTGGACGCATCCTTTTTTGGCAAGGGCCGGGCGTACCGCCGTGGTGGGAGAAGATTCCGCCAGCGATTCTCTCGGGTGAATTTACCGTCGGCGTGGTCGGAGCGTTCCTCCGTCGCCGGGCACGCACTTCAATTAAGGCGGTGCTCCTCATGCAGGAGCGTTTCCCGGGTATCGGCAATTGGATGGCGGACGAAGTCCTCTGGCGCGCCGGCTTCCACCCGCAGGCCAAGGCCGGCACGTTCGGGCCGAAGTCCGTGCGCAAGCTGCACGCGACCTTGCGGGAGGTCTGCGCGGAGGCGATGGAGGTCATCGGCAAAAATTGGTCCGACCCGCCCGATCGCTGGCTCTTCAATCATCGCTGGAAAGATGGCGGTCGTTGCCCGCGTTCGAAGAAGCCACTGGTCCGCGCGGATGTCGGCGGCCGCACCACGTGCTGGTCGCCCGAGCGGCAGGTGCTGGGCGCCGAACGCCATTGACCTTCCGCGCGCCCGCGCGACTTTGCATCCATGCGCGTCACCGGCGGCATCGCCCGAGGTATCCAGCTCCGCGTTCCCACGCAGGGAGGCGTGCGCCCGGCCACGGATTACATCCGCGAGGCGGTCTTCAACTCGCTCGCGGCTTTCGTGCCTGGCACGTCGGTGCTCGACCTCTTCGCCGGTACCGGTGCCTACGGACTCGAATCGCTCAGCCGCGGCGCTCGGCGCGCGACGTGCGTCGATCAGCGCATCGGCTCCGAGCTCACGGCCAACGCCGCCGCGGTCGCGAAGTCGATGGGCCTCGCCGAACTTCCTTTCACCAAGATCACCGGCGACGCGACCAAGACCGGCGTGGCCGAAGGCCGCTTCGACTTAATTTTCGCCGATCCGCCCTGGGAGCTGTGGCCGACGAAGGGTGCGGAGATCGCCGCGACCGCGGTGAGTTATGCCGAAAAAGGCGCCCATGTGCGCGTGATCCTCGAGGCCCCCGGCGGTTACGAAGTCCCGGTGCCCGCAGGTTGGAAGCTCCGCAAGGTCATCGGTAAAGGCAAAGGCCAGCCCGCAGCTTCGATTCTTGTCCGCCAGGCCGCGGAGTGATCAGTTCCCGAGCGGTCGGTGTTTCTCCCAGGCGCGTAGCTGCGCGAGCATGAGCGCGCCGCCGACGAGCGCGGCGGCTTCGACGCGCAGGATGCGATCGCCGAGGTGCGCGAAAGCGAAACCGGCGGCACGTAACGCTGTGCGTTCTTCCTCGGCGAAGCCTCGCTCGGGACCGATGGCGAGCACGGCAGCTTTCGCCGGCGTAGAAATTTCCGGAGCGCCCGTCGCTTCATACGGGTCGAGCGCGAGTTTCCACGCGTTCGCGTCGAGGCCGACGAGTGCTTCGCCGAGCGAACTGACGCGCGTCACCTCGGGCACGAGCGTCGAGCACGCCTGCTCGGTTCCCTTGAGGACATGCTCGCGCCATTCACCGTCTTTCCAGAGCGAGCTGGTGAGGTAACCCGGATCGCCTTTCGCGGATTCGAAGAAGACCATCCGGGCGGCGCCGAGGCTCGCGAGGTCGTGCAGGACTTTCTTCGCCGTCTGCGGACGTGGCAGGCCGACGAGCACCGTCAGCGGCAAGCGCGTTTGGGCGGATTTTTCCCAGGCGACCGCGAAGGTGAGCTGCGGTGCGAGCGTCGTGATTGTGGCGATGCCTCGCAGGCCGTTCTCGATGCCGACGTGGAACGTCCCGCCGACCGCGAGTCCGACCGTCTCGCGCAGGTGTCGGGCGCGGGCGTCATCGGGCGGGAGCCCGGTCTTGGCTTCGTCGGCGGTTATGAGCACCAGATTCACTGCGCCTAAAGTGGGAGGCCGGACTGGGCTGGCGAGAGGGAAGGGTGCTAACGCTTGCAGGGCGGTCTGCTTCGTTTAGAGTCACGGCATGGACCTTTCGGAATTCCGTAAAGAGTACGCGGCGCACGGCATTGACCGCCACGAGCTGCTCGAGGCGCCGTTGGCCCAGTTCAAGGCTTGGTTCGACCAGGCCAAGACCGCCGGGGTGATCGAGCCTAACGCCATGGTCCTCTCGACCCTCGGGTTGGACGGCTTTCCCTCTTCTCGGACCGTCCTGCTCAAGGCCGCCGACGAGCGTGGGTTCTCCTTCTTTACTAACTACGACAGCAAGAAGGGGGAGGAAATCGCCGCCAACCCTAAGGTAACCCTTTTATTCCCCTGGTTTTCCCTGGAGCGTCAGATTCACATATCTGGTTCATTGATAAAGACTTCCGAAGAAGAATCCGTGACCTATTTCGCTCGCCGGCCCTACGGCAGCCAGCTGGGGGCTTTGGCCTCCGACCAGAGCGACATCATCGCGGATCGCGGGGTCCTAGAGGCCCGATTGGCTGAACTCAAAGCCAAGTACCTCGAGGGCCAGGTCCCCAAGCCCCTGCATTGGGGCGGTTACCGCCTCGTCCCGACCAGCTTCGAGTTCTGGCAGGGCCGCACCAATCGGCTTCACGACCGCTTCCATTACACCCTGAATAAGGGCGTTTGGGACATCGTGCGACTCTCTCCGTAAACTAGCTGGCGGGATTAGTTTACCTAATAGGGGGGCGTATTGACCCTTACTCTGGGCTAGGGGGTGCTCGCAGGGTTGACCATCCTGCGGGGAATCGTTCACCAATCCTTTCCCGCGTCTAAATGCGCCCTCTTTTCCTCCTCAGTCTCTGTGCCCCAGCCTTCGTTCTCGCGAACGATAAAGGCGTCGACCCGAAGGCGACCGACCTTTTCAACCTCGGCGGTATCCCGGTCTCCAACTCGATCCTGACCACCTGGATCCTCGCGGCCGTCATCATCCTTGCGATTCGTGTCCTCGTCGGCACGCCGAAGATCGTCCCTAATAAGGGCCAGGCGCTCGTAGAGAACATGGCTTCCGGCCTGCGCGACGCCCTCGAGCCGATCGTCGGTAAGAGCATGATCGGCAAGGTATTCCCGACCCTCTGCGGCTTCTTTATTTTCATCCTCTTGATGAACTGGAGCGGCCTACTTCCCGGAGTCGGCACCTTCAAGTACCTGACCGCTGACCACGGTTGGCAGGACGCCATCCGCCCGGCAACCTCCGACCTCAACACCACCCTCGCGCTGTCGATCATCTCGTTCGCCGCTTGGACCTACTTCGTGCTGCGCTACGCCGGCTTCAAGGTGCTCATCTTCGACCTCTTCGGCAACAAGGCCGACAAGAAGGAGCTCAGCTTCCCGATGTGGCTCATGCTCAGCTTCATCTTCCTGGGCGTCGGTGGCATCGAAGTCGTCTCCATCGCCTTCCGCCTCATCTCCCTGTCGTTCCGTCTCTACGGCAACGTCTTCGGCGGCGAGAACCTGATCCACGCGCTCGGCGGTATCGCTCCTTACGTCGTCCCGGCCGTCGCCGGTCTCCTCGAAGTCCTCGTGGGTCTCATCCAAGCCTTCGTCTTCACGCTCCTCTCCGCCGTGTACATCGGCCTCATCTGTAACCACGAAGGTGGCCACGACGAGGAGCACGCCCACTGATCCTTTCGCTTTCGAGGCGCGCGACATGCCGGGAATCCCCCGGCGGCGAGCCAAGGAAAAACCAAAAACAAAAAAACATGATCATCGCTGAAATCACTGGTTCCCTCCCTGCCGCTGCCGGCTGTCTCGCTGCCGCTATCGGCGTGGGTCTCGTTGGCGCCAAGGCCGTCGAATCCGTGGGTCGCAATCCGGATGCTTCGGGTAAGATCCTCGTCCAGTCCATCCTGGGCATGGCTCTCGCTGAAGCCGTCGCGTTCTACGCGATCTTCCTCGCGAAGTAACCGGTTCCGTGGCGAGGCCCCGCAAGGGGCCCGCCACTTCTCTTTCCCAGCGCTGAAAATCAATAAACTCTAAGTCCCCACCATGACCTTCCTCTCCGCCCTCCTCGCCGCCGAACCCGCGCACGAAGCCGTCAAGGCCGGTGCCCACGGTGCCGCCGCCACCGAATCCCACGGCCCCCTCGCCGACATCATCAAGCTCTTCGGCTCTTTCGGCGTCGATGGCCCGCACCTGCTCGTCCAGGTCATTAACTTCGCGATCCTCGCCTTCGTCCTCTACAAGTTCGCCATCAAGCCCGCGCTCGGCCAGCTCGAGGAACGCATCCGTCAGGCCGAGCAGCTCCAAAAGGATCGCGCCGCCGCCGAAGCCCAGCTCGCCTCCGCGCAGAAGACCGCTGAAGCCACGCTCGTCGCCGCCTCCGACGAGGTCGTCAAGATTCTCACCGACGCCCGCAACGCCGCCAAGGCCACCGTCGAGGCCGCCCGTGCCGAAGCCCAGGCCGCCCAGACCGAAGTCATTGCCAAGGCGACGGCCGCCATCGAGGCCGACCGCGTGAAGATGATGAACGAAGTCCGCGGCGAAGTCTCCCGCCTCGTGGTCGAGACCGCCGCCAAGGTCCTCGAACAGAATCTCGACGACGCCCAGCGCGGCCGCCTCAACGAGGCCGCCGTCAAGCAGCTCGCCCGCTAAGCCTTTCCCCTGCCGATGTCCGCCGCCTCCGTCCGAGCCGAAGCCAAGCGCCTCCTCGCCCTGTCCCTTGAGGGCGGCGTGGTCTCCGCCGATCTGGTCGGCGCCGTGCTCGCCGCGCTCACGAAGTCCCGCGCGGCCCACCAGCTCCGCCCGCTCCTCCGCGCCTACCTCGCGAACATCCGTCGCGAGCTCGCCCGGGGCGAAGCCCGCATCGAGCACGCCGGTCCGCTCTCCGCTTCCGACGCCGAGGCGATCGCCGCGCACTTCTCAAAGGTGCTCGGGCGTACCGTCCGCCCGGTCGCCCGTCGCAACGACGCGCTCCTCGCCGGCTTCCGCGTGCGCGTCGGCGACGACGTCACCGACCTCACGGCCTCGCTCCGCCTGGCCAACCTCGCCAAGTCCCTTGCCTGAACCCCTCCCCCAACCTTAACCCGATTTACTAAACACCATGAGCAACGCGATCGACCAGATCCAAAAAGCCATCGCCGGCCTTGATACCCGCGCCGGCAAATCCAACGTCGGCACCATCGTCACCCTGGCGGACGGCGTCGCCTCCATCGACGGCCTCTCCGGGGTCATGATGAACGAGATGATCGAGCTGCCGGGAGGCCTGCAGGGCGTCGCGCTCAACCTCGCCGAAGACACCGTCGGCTGCGTCATCATGGGCGACATCTCCAGCCTCAAGGAAGGCATGGAAGCCAAGACCACTGGCCGCCTCCTCTCGATCCCCGTCGGCAAAGGCCTCCTCGGTCGCGTCGTCGATGCCCTTGGTAATCCGCTCGACGGCAAGGGCCCCATCGTCTCCAGCGAACGCTACCCGGTCGAGAAGATCGCCCCGGGCATCATCCCGCGCAAGTCCGTCGACCAGCCGATGCAGACTGGCATCATGGCCATCGACGCCATGATCCCGATCGGTCGCGGCCAGCGCGAGCTCATCATCGGTGACCGCGCCACGGGCAAGACCACCATCGCGATCGACACGATCATCAACCAGGCCAACGCCAACCGCGTCGGTCTCGCCTCCGGCGAAGCGAGCTTCCGCCCGGTGTACTCGATCTACGTCGCCATCGGCACCAAGAACTCCTCCATCGCCCGCACCATCGGCACCCTCGAGAAGGCCGGCGCCATGGAATTCACCGTCGTCGTCGCCGCCTCGGCCTCCGACAACGCCGCCAATCAGGTCTTCGCTCCTTTCTCTGGCACCGCCATCGGCGAGTGGTTCATGGAGAACGGCCACGACGCGCTGATCGTCTACGATGACCTTTCCAAGCACGCCGCCGCCTACCGCCAGATTTCGCTCATCCTGAAGCGCCCGTCCGGCCGCGAAGCCTACCCGGGCGACGTGTTCTACCTCCACTCCCGCCTCCTCGAGCGCTCCGCTCGTCTCGCTGG